>Ga0164318_10001686_pt1 | contig 19938 bp, 20 predicted proteins | sample GuaBasSedimGuay9_FD_113734 | JGI IMG/M metagenome (GOLD analysis project Ga0164318, IMG submission 113734) | Subseafloor sediment microbial communities from Guaymas Basin, Gulf of California, Mexico - Guay9, Core 4571-4, 0-3 cm | ecosystem: Environmental > Aquatic > Marine > Hydrothermal vents... | reverse complement strand
GGGATATGTGGATAAAAATATATTCTTCCCTAAGCAGGCTTAGTTATAAATATGCGGATCTTATTATAAGCCTTTTTGAATACAACAGGAGAATGCAGATTGAACTGGGTGCAGAGGATAGTAAGACACTTGTAATACCAAATGGTATAGATGTTGAAAGATTTCTGTCTGTTAAAAGGGAAAAGAAAAAGGGGTTCCATATTGGACTGGTAGGACGGGTTGTGCCCATAAAGGATATAAAAACCTTTATTGCCATGGCAAAAATTGTATCCGGGGCAATTCCGGAAGTGCAGTTTTACTGTATTGGGCCGACAGATGAGGACCCCGCCTATTATGAAGACTGCAAACTGCTTGTGAACAGTTTCCATCTAAACGATAAATTCCACTTTACGGGCAGACAGGATGTGCACAAGTACTACTCTTTTCTTGATGTGCTTCTATTAACAAGTATAAGAGAAGCTCAGCCTCTTGTGCTCCTTGAGGGATTCTGTTCCGGAGTACCTGCTGTCGCTACGAAGGTTGGTAATGTACCGGAACTGTTGGATTATGATGAGCGATTTCTTGCCCCTTCCAAAGATGCGGAGAAGCTGGCAGAGGGGGTTGAATATATATATAAAAATCCGGAAATAATGAAAAATATTGTTGTAAGAAACCGTGAAAAGGTACTTAAATTTTATGACAGGCGTAAGGTTTACAAAACCTATTATAATATCTATAAGAGTCTGGCAGAAGGGGAAAAATGGCAGGTATAGGATTTGAGCTGCAGAAGGTCCTTAAACAGGGTGGCATTGGTTCCTTTTTTAAAGTAATTCTCGCTGGTAGTATGGTTGTTGCAGGACCGTGGATACTGACTATTCTCGGCATTTTCTTTATAGGCAAGTTTGCGGAGTCCGAGCTGGCTCAGTTTTATAAATTGTTTACCGCTGCAATAGTTTACAGCTATGCATTTTCACTTATTTTCTTTGGCGGAACCCACTATATTTTTACACGCTATATTGCAGACCTTATATACGAGGACAAAAACAGAGAAGCGGGGTCCGCGCTAATAGCATTTTCATTAATAGTAACATTAGTCGCAGGTGTAATCGGTACTTTATCTGTGATTTCTCTCCACATTAGTTACATGCCCTATAATCTCCTCTACAAGATATCTGCAGTGGTTCTTTTTATTGTAATTAATATAACCTGGCTTTTAATGATCTTTATCTCTCTGCTAAAACGTTTTATGGCAATTTTTATACTCTACGTGACAGGAATGGCGATATCTTTTGTTGCAGTTAAAGTTTTAGGGCACAGCTTTATGACCGGGGGTGCACTTTTAGGCTATGCGCTGGGACAGACGTTTATAGTATTTTCGTTGTTCTTTCTTGTATTTAAAGAGTACAAACCGGGCAAGCTGGTATTTGCAGATTTTTTTCGCTATACTGGTCGTTTTAAATATCTTCTTTTATCAGGGATTTTATACTACTGGGGTATGTGGGTGGATAAAATAGTTTTCCGTTCTATGCTTGGGACTGGAATTCAGGGGACCTTTTTTAGACTATTCGACAGGTATGATATACCGGTTTATTTGGCAAATTTAACGATAATTCCCGGAATGATTTACTATATTATCGTAACTGAAATAGATTTTTACCTGCATCTTAAGGAATTTCTGCAAGGACTCCATAATAGTATGTACAGGCATATTCAGCAGAAAAAGTATGCCATGCTTAATTCCATTAAGACCGGGTTAAGGGAACAGGGGTTTTTCCAGGGAATTTTAACGGCTGTTTTTATACTCCTTTCTGCAAATATATCTAGGCTTTTATTCAATGGCACATTGGATGTTCCTACACTGCAGATAGTTTTAGGCGGGGTTTTCTTTCATTTTATGCTGCTTACCCTTCTCATTTATCTGTTCTACCTTGAGCTTTACGTATATGCTTTCTATGCAAGTGCTGTTTTCTTTGGAGTAAATTTGGTTCTCTCCATCCTAATAGCTTATTACAGGCTTTATAATCTGCTTGGTTTAAGCTATTTAGCCGGAGGAGTTTTTGCTTCTGTTTTGGCGCTGGTTTTGCTTATGGGCTCTGCACGGTATGCAGATAAAATACTATATGTACGTAATAGTACTTAGAAATTTCCAGCTTTGGTCTTGTAATTATGACTTGGTTTGTTATATTTAATATAGAAACTGTAAGGAGTTGTAAATTTGAGTGATATTAACGTTCTGTTTATAGGGGAGATTGTTGGTAAAGCGGGAGTTTTCTGCGTAAAAAATATGCTTCCTGACCTTAAAAAAGAATACGGCGTTAATTTTGTAATAGCAAACGGCGAAGGTGCCACAGGTGGGTTCGGGCTTGGAAAGAATCATTCTGTATATCTCCATAAGCTTGGAATAGATGTTATAACATCCGGAGAGAGAATATACTATAAAAAAGATATGGTTTCACATATTAAAAAATCGCCGTATATTCTTCGTCCTGTGAACTATCCCCGTGAAGACCCTGGTTACGGATGGAAAATTTATGAATATGATAAAAGGAAAATAGCAGTTATCAATGTTCTCGGTGTCTCCGGCTTTAAACGCGTTCACCTTGAGAATCCAATGCTTATTCTGCCGGATTTAATAGATCACATTTCAAAACAGACCAACTATATAATTATTGATTTTCATGCCGCGACAACAGCGGAAAAAAGTACACTCTTTTATTTTCTGGATGGAAAGGTATCTGCAGTTATAGGAACCCATACAAGAGCTCTCACTGCAGACGAAAGAGTTATGTCCGGGGGGACTGCCGTAATAACAGATGCAGGACGGACAGGAAGCATGAATTCTGTAGGCGGTTTGGATTCTGAAATAGAGATTAGAAAACTTATGACTCAGGTTCATGAATATTCTAAGGATACATGGGGAGATATAGAGCTGCAGGGTGTAGTATTAAAATTAAATGAACAGGGCAGAGCTTCTGCCATTACAAGGTTAAGAATTCCATACAGGGAGGGCAAAAATGGTTGAGAAAGGCGTAATCGATTCAATAAAAGACGGCATAGCCACTATTTTATGTTCGGAAAATCCGTACTGTGCTTCCTGCAAGGCATGTGAACACAGTGAGGACGGACAGCGTCTTAAAGCTAAATATTCAAAAAATCTGCGTATTGCGAAAGGCGATATTGTAGAGGTTTATATATCTACGAGGAAATCGATTTTTGCAAGTTTTATGGTATTTATCGTGCCAATAATTCTGTTTTTTCTCTTTTATATTTTAGCAGTTTATGTAATTAAAACTAAGAGTGAACCGGTACAGGTATTTATGGGTTTCGGGGGCATTGTTTTCGGTTTTATTGTAAACCTTCTGTACGGTAAATTAAGAAAAGATGAGGATTTACCGGTGGTAACAAAGATCCTTACAAGACCAATACCAAATGAATTCTATGCGGAGCTTGTTGCCAAGAACGAACGATAGATTTTAGTGAATGCCTTTTAGAGCAGTCAGGCCATAACGGCTTCATTAATAGAAGCAGCCATCCTGTCTAAAGGGACAATTCTGCTTATAGTACCGTTTTCGATTGCTGCTTTTGGCATACCGAAAACAACACTGGATTCTTCGTCCTGTGCGAAAGTAACTCCTCCCATGCTGTAAATTCTGCCAATTTCACGCGCCCCGTCTTTGCCCATTCCGGTCATTATAATTGCAAGGGTATGGCTTGCATATGTCTTTGCTACGGATGTAAAGAGTACATCGGCAGAGGGCCTGTGCCCGTTTACAGGAGGTGCATCGGAAAGATGAATATGATTTTCTGTAGACCCGGAAGTTACTTCCATGTGGTAGTCTCCGGGTGCAATAAAAACGCTGCCTTTAACAATAGAGTCACCTTCTTCTGCTTCCTTAACCTTAAGGGGGCAGATTTTGTTTAGATTCTCTGCAAATTCACGTGTAAAACCGGGAGGCATGTGCTGTACAATTAAAACCGGCACTGGCAGTTGGGGAGAAAGGCGGGGAAGTACATGGCGGAGAGCGTTCGGGCCGCCGGTGGATATTCCGACTGCTATAATGTCTATTCTGGTTTTGCCGGCAGGCTGCCGTATTTCATGTTTTTCATAGGCAACCGCTTCTTTTTCAGGAGCCGGGAATTTGCTTTTTCTGTACTTTCCTCCGAAGAAACGTACAAGTTCCACAAGTTCTTCTTTTGTTTTATAGATATCATGCGATACAGAGCCCGAGGGTTTCAGCACAAAGTCAGAAGCTCCCAGTTCTAGGGCCTCTATTGTTATTCTGGCTCCTTTGACTGCCTGAGAGGAGAGAATGATAACGGGAACTTTTATTCCTCTTTTTCTTCTCTCTTTTAAGAATTCAATACCGTTCATTTCCGGCATTTCAAGGTCCAGAATAATAACATCTGGATTAAGATGGTCGATTTTCTGAAGCGCAAATTTGCCGTTTATAGCAGTACCGGCGACATTTATATCAGGAACATCCTCGAATATCCTGCTTATAAGGTTTCTCATTAGTGCTGAGTCATCTACAATTAAAATCGATAGAGGCTCTCTAAACATTCTCATGCTCCTTTTACTCAAACTTTCTGTATATGGTAGCCCAATCCGTTTTTACAAATTCAAATTTTGTATTCATTCCGAAAAGAGATTCGGAATGGCCTATAAAGAGGTAAGAGTGTGCTGTCATTACATCCCAGAACCGGTTTATTACCGCTTTCTGTGCGGCCTTGTCAAAATAGATAATTACATTTCTGCAGAAGACAATATCAATATTGCTAAGCCCGCTTTCGAATTTCAGGTTATGATAATCGAATTTAACCATGTTTTTTATTTCATCTTTTATCTGGTAGCCATCCCGTTTTTTATCAAAAAAACGTTCAAGATAGCTTTTCTTTACGCCGCCTATTCTGCTCTCAGGATAATAGCCTTCTCTTGCGGTCATTAGAGATATCAGACTTAGATCGGACCCTATAATTTCAATATGAAAATTCGGCGGTAATTTATCCCTTAACACCATTGCAATAGAATATGGCTCCTCACCTGTAGAACAGCCAGCACTCCAGACCTTAAATGCAGTAATACCCCTCTTTTTTTTATAGCCAATTAATTCCGGAATAACATAGTTTTCTAGAGTTTCAAAATGCAAAGTATTGCGGAAAAAACGGGTTAAATTTGTCGTGACCGAATCCAGCAGAATCTTTAATTCTTCCCTGTCCTTAAGAATCATACTGTAGTACTGCATAACGTCGGTTAATTTAAGCTTACGCAGACGTTCTTTTAAACGGCTCTCCAGTATGGTGCGGTTGGAATTGGAAAAATGTATTCCGCTTTCGTTATAAATGAGAGACTTAAATTTTTCGAATTCCTGATCCTGTAAAAACTTTTCCATTTTCTTAAATAGATTATATAGATTATTTGATAAAATAAAAGTTTATTTTACGAATACAGAAGGGTCAATATACAGGAAAATTGATAAAAATATTTTTAAAATCCTTTGGTTTCTCTGTAGATGGGTTATAATTAATTAGAGGGTAAAATGGATGGTTAGAGTAGTAATAAAAGGTTTTATGGTTGATACTGTGTCGGAAATGCCTGTAGTCCTGCTTAAAGAGCAGTGTTCAAATAAAACTATTCCTCTTTTTGCAGGTCCCTTTGAGACAGGGGCTATTATTCTGGAGCTTAAAGGTATTAAGCCTATTAGGCCGGTTGCTCACGATCTTATCGCTTTAATGTTCAAAAAGCATAAAATGCACATGAAATGTCTTGAAATATATGATGTATTCGACGGGCTGTTCTTTTCCAGGATTAAATATAAAAAGGGTTTTAAACGTTACACAATGGAGACAAAACCAGGCGACGGACTGGCGCTTGCCATAAGGCTTCATGCTCCCATCTATATGGATGAAAGTGTCATACTTAAAATAGGCGACTTTAACATTAAAGAAACGGATACAGATAAAAACGTTACAGCTGTTAACGATGAATTCCTATTCTTAAACAGTGACAATTATTCGGGATTTATAATGTAGTGTATACATGTAATGCTTAATTGACACATTCACCTTAATTAAGGAATAATTATCACTAATGAGCAGGTATGTTTTTGTTACAGGCGGAGTATGTTCCAGCCTTGGTAAAGGGGTGGCCGCAGCATCTCTCGGCAATCTTTTAGAGAGCCGGGGTTTTGTGGTAAGAATGATAAAGGTGGATCCGTATATAAATGTCGATGCAGGGACTATGAACCCTTATCAGCACGGCGAAGTATATGTTACCGATGACGGTGCGGAAACAGACCTTGACCTTGGAAATTATGAGCGGTTTACCCAGTCCGTTCTTTCTCGTGCTAATTCAATTACGACAGGCCAAATATATCAGGAAGTAATTAGAAAAGAGAGAGAGGGCAGGTATTTGGGGCGGACTGTGCAGGTTATCCCCCATATTACAGATGAAATAAAACGCAGGATTACAGCTGTAGGTGAACAGGGCAATGTTGATATTACAATTGTTGAAATAGGGGGAACAGTCGGTGATATTGAATCCATACCGTTTTTAGAAGCTGCAAGGCAGTTTATACATGACTTCGGAAAGGAAAACGTGCTTTTTACACATCTTACGCTTGTTCCCACGGTATCTGAAGGCGAGCTTAAAACGAAACCTACCCAGCACTCGGTGAGCTCTCTCAGGGAAATCGGGATTCAGCCGGATATTCTCCTTTGCCGTGCGGAGAGGCCTCTGGATGATGCCATGAAGCATAAAATATCTCTGTTTACCAATGTAGAGGTGGAAGCTGTTATTTCGGCTTTTAATATAAATACAACTATCTATGAAATTCCCATAATATACTCGGAGCAGGGGCTTGATAGAATTGTCATTAAAAAACTCGGATTAGCTGATAAACCTAAAAAGAACAAAAAGTGGAAAGAGCTTGTTTACTCGTATATTAAGGCAAAGAAAATTGTTCGGATTGCAATTGTTGGAAAATACACAGAGCTTCACGATTCGTATAAATCCATCTATGAAGCGCTGTATCACGGTGGAATTGCAAATGTGGCAAGGATTGAACTTATAATGATAGATTCCGAAGAGCTGGAAAAAAGCAGTGATGTAGGCGGGTTTTTTAAAGAGATAGACGGTATTCTAATTCCGGGAGGATTCGGGCAGAGAGGGATAGAAGGGATGATCCGCGCAAGCGAATTTGCACGTCTTAATAAATTCCCATATTTCGGAATATGTCTTGGAATGCAGATAATGGTAATTGAGTATGCACGTAATATTTTAAAATATGAAACTGCAAACAGCACCGAATTTAACGCAAAAACAGACTACCCTGTCATTAGCCTGCTGGAAGAACAGGCCGATATAAAATCATTCGGCGGCACCATGCGGCTCGGCAAAAGTGAAACGATTCTTAAAAAAAACACTTTAATTCGCCGTCTTTACGGCAAGGACAACATATTCGAAAGGCACAGGCACCGGTATGAGGTGTCCTATAAGTATCATACAGAACTTGAAAGAGCAGGTCTGGTGTTAAGCGGATTTACACCGGACAGTAATCTTGTGGAATCAATAGAGTGGAGGGATCATCCATGGGGAATAGGGGTTCAGTTCCATCCTGAGTTTGTGTCCAAACCGACAGCTCCCCACCCGCTTTTCTCAGGTTTTATCGAGGCTTCATTAAAGTGAAAAAAACAAAAAAACTGCTTTTTTTAAGTCTTTTGAGTTTCTTAGTAATAGTCTCTTTCTTCGGATGTAGTCTTGACTACCGCGAGGCTTTAGTGGGAGAAGAACTATCCGAAAATACGCCGGAAACAGTACTTATTAATTTTAAATACACAAGGGTCAGAAACGGAAAGGAACTTGCCTTTGTCGAAGGAGAGAAAGGTGAAACCTTTACAAAGAAAAATGAAACAGTACTGTATAAGGTCCATTTTATTGAGTATGATGAAAACGGCGACATTTTAAATGAAGGGAGGGCCGATAAGGCGGTATACAATAATAAATCAGAAAATGCGGAAATACACGGTAATATATATGTTTATTCTTATAGGGAAAAAGCTGCTGTAACAGCTAAAGACTTAAACTGGACAGGCGAAACAAGAATTTTAGTCGGAGATCCGAAAGAAACTATTACACTTAAAAAGGATGACGGGTCCTATATTGAAGGCAAAGGTTTTAAGGCGGATTTTAAGCGTAAAAGCATAAAGTTTTTTTCTGATGTTAAGGGAAAGTATGTCAGTAAGGAAAAGTAGCGCAGTCTGTACAGTTTTTCTAATTTTTGCCGTATCCCTGTTTTCGGAAAGTTTTTCATTCAAGGGCGATAAACTGGAAACAGTACTGGCGAAAGGCAAGGAAAGGACTATTCTAACCGGTAATGTGCAAATTGTATCGGATGAAAATCTAATTTCCGCCGACAAGGTTGAACTTTACGGAAAGGATTTTACCTTTGTTCAATGCAGCGGCAATGTAGATGTTAAAAATGAAAAAAGAGGCATTCATCTTATTAGTGAGAATTTGTTTTATAACCGTAAGGAAAAGGTTGTGCGTGTTCAGGGAAAAGCGGTTATGGAAGATAAGAAAAATGAGATTGTTGCAAAGGGAGGGTTTTTAGAGGACTGGGAAAACGATGAAATTACAATTATCCAGATAGGTGTAAGAATATTAAAAAAAGACCTTGTATGCAGATCCGAATTTGCACGTTATATACGTAAAGACAACAGACTGGAACTTTCTGGTATGCCTGTGGTTTTTTATAAGGGAGATGAATATAGGGCTTCCAAAATATTTATTGATCTAGATAGTAATAAAATTAAACTTGTAGGTGAAATAAAGGGGAAGATAATATCAGAAAATGAATGACACCGGTTTACTTAAAGTAGAAGGTCTTGTAAAGAATTTCGGGAAAAAGCAGGCCGTGCGCGATGTAAGTTTCAGCATGAAAACAGGAGAAATTGTAGGCCTTCTCGGACCTAACGGGGCCGGGAAAACAACTGTTTTCTATATTATTGTGGGTTTTATTCATCCTACTCAGGGCAGGGTGTATCTTAACGGCATAGATATTTCCCGGCTGCCTATGTATAAGAGGGCTCGTACAGGAATTTCATATTTGCCTCAGGAGCCTTCGGTTTTTAGAAAATTAACGGTAGAAAAAAACATATGGGCTGTTATTGAAACAAGAAACGATTTAACAGGAAAGGAAAAGGCTTTTAAGCTCGATTTTCTTTTAGATGAGCTGGGTATACGCCATTTGAGAAAGCAGAAAGCCTTTACCCTTTCCGGAGGCGAGCGGAGAAGAACCGAAATTGCTCGTGCTCTGGCAATTGAGCCGAAATTCCTGCTCCTTGATGAACCATTTGCCGGAATTGATCCTATTGCAGTTTATGAAATAAAAAAAATAGTAAGCGAACTCTCCAGGAAGGGAATAGGTGTATTGATCACAGATCATAACGTTCGGGATACTATGGAAATTACACATCGTTCATATATTATTAACCTCGGTGAAATACTTGTAAGCGGACATAAGAATGAACTGTTAAAAAGTGAAATAGCGAGAGAAGTGTACTTAGGCGAAACTTTTCACATGTAATTGAAATGTGATTTGTCGTTGAAAATAAATATTTAAAAAACATTGACAAAAGCGGTTTCCGTGTTCCAAAATTATAAGTAGATTATGAGTGAGGAATAATAGTGCAATCACAGAGGCCTGTCCTTCGGCAGGAACAAAAATTAAGAATGACACCTCAGCTGTACCAGGCAATTAGAATGATGGCAATGCCGGTACAGGATTTAAGGCAGACAATAAGAGAGGAACTTGAAAAAAATCCCGCTCTTGAAATTCTAGAAGATAAGACAACGGTTTCTCTGGACGATATTAGAAATGAAAATCGCGAAGATCCTGTAGATTATTTCGATGATTCCTCCGATAGGGGATACATAAGTCGCCGTTCGTCATCCGGTGAAGATACAAAACGTAAATTTATGGAAGGTGCGCTTTCAAAACCGGAATCGCTTCATGAGCACCTTGTTTGGCAGTTGCGTCTGCAACCTCTCACGGAGAAGGAATTCGGCATAGGGCTGCTGGTTATTAGAAATTTAGATGATAACGGTTTTCATATAGAACCCCCGGAGACTCTGGTTCCCAAAAAAGATTACAAAACGCTAAATAAGCTTATAAAAATAATTCAGACCTTCGACCCGATAGGTATATGTACGAAGGATTATCAGGAAGCTATACTGGTTCAGATAAAAAATCATCCCAATCCATATCCGGGAAGTTATGAGGTAGTGGAAAAATACCTCGATCTGCTCGAGAAGGGTAAATACAAGGAAATAGCAAAAAAAATTCACAGGACAGAAAAAGATGTGGAAGCTATACGGAGATTTATACGGACTCTGGAACCAATGCCGGGCAGAAAATTTTCCGATGAGCCTCCGCGTTATGTTATCCCGGATGTCCTTGTTAAATATAAAGACGGCGATTTTGTAATTGTTATAAACGATGAGGAAATACCTGTATTAGGTGTTAATCCTTTTTTTTCGGATCTGGAACGAAAAAAACGTGAGAAAAAAGAGGGTAAAAAGGTCAATGAGTTTGTAAAGACAAATATACAGAATGCCCGCTGGTTTATAAAGAGCATTCGGCAGAGGAATGAAACATTATTAAAAACCTGTAAAGCTATTGTTGAATTTCAGCGTGAGTTTTTCTTAAAAGGACCGAAATATCTGGCTCCTCTCACATTAAAGGATATAGCCCGTGAGATAGATGTTCACGAAGCTACTGTATCTAGGATTACAAGCGGTAAATATATGCAGACCGAATGGGGTATTTATGAACTAAAATACTTTTTCTCCAATTCAATTACCGGACCCGGCTCTACGGGCTCGAGATATTCCAAAGAGGGGGTAAAAGAAATAATAAAAGAGATTATAGAAGGGTATGAGGGACAAAAGAGACTTTCCGATAAAAAAATAGCGGAAATTCTCTCGAACAGGGGTATTAATATTGCAAGGAGAACCGCTGCAAAATACAGGAAAGAACTTAATATAGAATCTTCTTACAGAAGATGATATTAATAAACCAGGAGGGAACATGAAAGTAGAAATTAAAGGTATACATTTGGATGTTAGCGAAAGAATGAAGAATTACATTGAGAAAAAAATAACCAGGATAGATTTTGCAAAGGATCTTATAATTGATCTCCTCTTTAGACTTGTAAAAGAGGGCAGCGGGTTTAAGTGTGAGGCAACGTTAAAATTCCGCTGGGGGAATACAAGCCATATAGAAGTGGATTGTTTTGATATATTTCAGGGCATAGATAAGCTTTTTGATAAAATGGAAGTAAAAATTAACAGGGAGAAAGGTAAAATACAGGAGCATAAACGCTCTGTTTCAGAGGCTTCATAGCAGAGTAAAATTATTTAATTATGGATAAATTTAGGATTCTTGATCTGCTTCAGCTCGATTTAAAAGAGAATGATGCCCTTGATCTGTCGTGTATTGGGGGCAGGCCGGGCCTTATAAGAGAAATTACGGTCCCTGCTATAAACAGGCCTGGGCTTGCGTTAAGCGGTTTTTATGATAATTTTGCACATCAAAGAATACAGATACTTGGGCGGGGTGAGAATGCATATCTTAAAAAACTCGCCGATGAGGGGAAAACGGATACTCTGGAAAAATTTTTCAGCTATGAAATGCCCTGTTGTGTGTTTACAAACAAGTATCAGCCGACAGATGACTTTTTAAAATTATCGGAAAAAGCGGAATGTCCCATCCTGCAGACAGGACTTTCATCTTCGGATTTTGCCATGCGTATTATGCGTGTACTTGGAAATATATTTGCACCTAAAAAGGTAGAGCATGGGGTTCTTGTAGAAGTTTTCGGTATAGGGATACTTATTATAGGTAAAAGCGGTGTGGGTAAGAGCGAAACAGCACTTGCCCTTATAGAGAGAGGGCACAGACTTGTTGCGGATGATGTTGTAGAAATAAGACGCGTAAGCGGCAATATTCTTATAGGCAGTGGAGCTAAAATTGTAAGCCACCACATGGAAATAAGGGGTTTGGGAATTATAAATATAACCCACCTCTTTGGAGTGGGGGCTATAAGGGATAGAAAGCAGGTTCAGCTTATTGTAAAGCTGGAGGAATGGGATTCATCCAAAACCTACGATAGAATAGGAGCGACTGAAAAGACTATGGATATTCTTGGTGTCAAGACTCCTTACCTGCTTATACCTGTGCGGCCGGGGAGGAATATACCTGTTATAATAGAAACAGCGGCTATGAATGAAAGGCTTAAAAAAATGGGTTATTACTCGGCAAAAGAATTTAATAAAAATGTTATGAAATGGCTCGAATCGGAAAGTGCAAGGGCTGCATTTTTAAATGAACAGTAGGGATTATGACAGAAAAAGAAATAGTAATAAAGAACCGTGCTGGTATTCATGCACGGCCGGCAGCGCTGCTTGTTAAAACGGCAAATGAGTTCAGTTCGGAGCTTTTTATAGAAAAAGACGGAGAAAAAATAAACGCAAAATCCATTATGGGTATTCTAACCCTCGGTGCAACATATAATTCGGTGCTGAAAATTTCTGCAGAGGGCAGTGACGAAAAAAAAGCGGTAGAAGCGATAGCGGCACTTTTCGAAAATAAATTCGAGGAGGAGTAAAACGCGGGGCTGTGCAGCTTTTAGTTTGCTCATTATTTTGTTTGTAGGCTCCTTTGCTCTGTTTGCTGAACAGTTGAATATATCTACAAGTGTTAAGGCAGAAAGAATAATTGTTAATGTCAGCCTTGATTTAGAAGATTATTCCAATGCGTTAAAAACCATACGGAGCGGCCTAAAATCGGAACTTTTTTTTGAGTTCAGGCTATATAAAAAACAGCATGGCATAATTTCTCTTCTGGGAGACAGGCTGGTCCGTGAGGAGAAAGTGCTTTATACCGGTTATTACAACATGTATGACAAATACTATATCCTGAAAAGAAACAACAGCAGTGAAGTTGTCTTTAAAAACAGCGATGATTTCTTAAGAAATTTTTTCAGTCTAAAAGGTTACAACCTTGAGTATTCTTTTCTTAGTACTGCCGATGAGTACTATCTTCTGTGCAGAGTTAAATATATTCCTGTAAAGCTTGTATCGCCTCTAAATATTGTAAATTTTTTTACAAATTCGGAGAATATTACTACAAAATGGGAAAAAATAACGGTAGAGACTAAATGAAACTATTAAAAGGCCGCGGCTTTAAACACTCCGGAATTTTTGCCCTACTCCTTTTTATAATTATCCTTATTGTACTTGTCCTGGTTTTTTCGCAGCAAATTTTATCAAATATTTCAAAATTGAGCTCCTCTGCAAATTTAATAGCACTGCTTGTTGCTATTATTTTCCCGCTAATTCTTTTAATAGTAATACTCTATAATATAATAAACCTTATACGGGAAAGGACTCAAAAAAAACCGGGTGTACACCTTAAAATTAAACTGGTTTTATTCTTTGCGTTAATAGCCTTTTTAGCATCGGGACCTCAAGCGCTTCTTTCCATTAATTTTATAAAATCTTCGATAAATTTCTGGCTGAAAGCCGGAATCGGAGATGCCCTGAGAGGAGGTCTCTCTATATCACTGGATTATTATCAAAGCAAAGTGGATAATCTTAAGATGTTTAATAAAAGCAGGGCAATTCCCATGCTTTTTAATGGTATAACTAAGAATCCCGATTCTGTGTGGGAAAACATAAGGAATATTAACCCCGAAATTAGTTTTGTGCAGATTTATAATGATGAAGGGAATGAAGTTTTTTTTAGAGGCGACAAAAACGGGAAATTAAAGGATTTTGCTGCGGTTCATAACCGTACCGGGATTCTTCCCAAAGTGGAAAAGCAGGATATTAGTATATTGAGGAGCATTGGAAAACATACCATAGATGGGAAAACTTATACAGTTATAGCAGGTATAATTCTTCCTGCATATTTTAATAAAAATGCAAGCAATTTAACAAACTCACTCGAAACTTTTAACCAGCTTAATAAGTACAACCGGCTTTTTATCTATGCGGTTTCGATTTTTTATTTTCTATTTACGCTGCCGATTCTTCTTCTTGTTATACTTTTAAGTTTTATTTTAACCGATGAACTGCTGCGCCCCATCGTGGATCTTGAAAATGCAACGCGCAGAGTTGCGGAAGGAGATTTTTCATTCAGGATTCTTTCCAGGTCAGAAGATGAACTTGCTATTCTTATTAGTTCCTTTAATAAAATGATAGGTGAACTCAGTACATCGCGTGAAAAGCTTGTGCATGCAGAGAAAATAGCCGCATGGCAGGATATTGCCCAGAGGCTTGCTCATGAAATCCGCAATCCGCTGACACCGATTAAACTTTCTGCGCAGCGTATTTTAAAGAAATATAAATCTAATCCGGAAGATTTAAAGAATATACTGGAAAATTCAGTTACGGCGATAGTTAACGAGGTGGATAATCTCGATAAGCTTTTAAAAGAGTTCAGAGAATTTGCAAAACTCCCGAATCCGCACCCTGTTATGGTTAATGTAAAGGAGGTTGTGGAAGAAATCGCTGGTATGTTCAGGAGTTTAGGAGAAAGTATAACCATAGAAACAAACGGTATTAGTGATAAAATAACGGTAAAGGCGGACCCTGCTCAGATAAAACAAATTTTCAGCAACCTTTTCCGGAATGCGATTCAGTCTATTGATGAATCCATGAGAACTCAAGGAGTTATATCTGTAATTGCAGACATAGTAAAAAAAGAAGATATACAGTACTGCAGAATTCAGATTCGTGATAACGGGTCGGGTATAGATGAAGAGTACAAAGATAAAATATTTAATCCCTATTTTACAACAAAGAAACAGGGAACCGGACTTGGTCTTTCTATTGTAGAACGGATAGTTTTCGATCATAATGGGCATATATGGTTCGAAAGCAAAAAGGGCGTAGGAACAACATTTTTTATTGATCTGCCTCATGGAGAGATAAATGGGTAATGTTCTAATTATTGACGACGAAGCAGGAATTAGATCCATACTAAAAGATGTCCTCCAGGATGAAAACTACAATGTTTTCCTTGCTGAAGACGGGTATAAAGGGCTGGATATGTTGAATACCGAGCCCATTGACCTTGTGATTTTAGATGTATGGCTTCCCAATATGGGCGGTATAGAGGTGCTTAAAAGGATAAAAGAAGAGTATCGTGATGTGGAGGTAATAATGATATCCGGCCACGCCAATATTAATTTAGCGGTAAAAGCCGTTAAGATGGGAGCCTTTGATTTTTTAGAAAAGCCCTTATCGCTGGAGAAAATTATAACTGTGGTCAGAAATGCCTTAGAACTTGAAAAATTAAAACAGGAAAATAAACAGCTTAGGAATAATCTTTTTATGGAGGATGAGATGGTTGGAAGCCATCCCTCTATGCAGAAAATACGTGAGATTATTGAACAAAGCGCTCCTACGGACGCAAGAGTTCTTATCCTTGGTGAGAACGGAACGGGAAAGGAGCTGGTTGCCCGGGCAATACATTTAAAGAGCAGGAGGTCACAGTGGCCTTTCGTCGAGGTAAACTGCGCCGCTATTCCTGAGACTTTAATAGAAAGTGAGTTATTTGGCCATGAAAAAGGGGCTTTTACCGGAGCTGTCTCGAAAAGAAAGGGGAAATTCGAAATTGCCGATAGAGGTACGCTCTTTTTGGATGAAATAGCAGATATGTCTTTAAATACTCAGGCAAAAGTTTTACGTGTTATACAGGAGCTAAAATTTGAAAGAGTGGGCGGAGAAGAATCTATCTCAGTGGATGTAAGACTCATTGCAGCGACAAATAAGGTGATAGAGGAGGAGATAAAGGCAAAGAGGTTCCGGGAGGATCTCTACTTTAGACTCAACGTAATACCGATCCATGTTCCTCCGCTTCGTGAAAGGACAGAGGATATATCCGCACTGGTTAAATACTTTATGAAAAAGTTTAAACCGCCGGCATTAAGTGAACCAAAGGTAATTTCCAAAGATGCGTTGGAGGTGCTGAAAAAATATCCATGGCCTGGTAATATTCGTGAATTGAAAAATGTTATAGAACGGGTTAATATTATGAATGATGAGAGTATTGTTTCTGCAGATATACTGCGGGAATGTATGCCTGCAAGAGGCAAGCGGCACGCGGCAAACTGGCTTAGTACATTTAGAGGAATGCCTCTTAATGCAGCTAGAGACAGCTTTGAAAAAGAGCTTATAAAGAGAAAACTTGAAGAGGACGGTTATAACCTCGCACAGACTGCAAAGGATCTTGGAATTTATACGAGCAGCCTGTACGGTAAAATAAGGAAGTATGCAATCGAGATAAAAAGATGAAAGGCTTAACAGAGCGGCAGAGTGCAGTACTGGAATATATAAGGCGGTATATTACGGAGCACCAGTTTCCTCCGACTATAAGAGAAATTGGTGATAATTTCGGTATTTCCGTTAGGGGCGGTTACGACCATGTAAAAGCTCTCGAGAAAAAGAATTATATAAAGTGCCAGTTAAATAAATCCCGCGCCATTGAATTAATGTCGAAAGCAAAAACAGGCAATGACAGTATCCGTAAGGTTCCGGTTCTGGGGAATGTGGCAGCAGGGAAACCTCTCTTTGCAGAAGAGAATTTTGACGGCCATGTAGAACTTCCTGCTAACCTCTTAAGCAGTGGGAAGCACTTTGCCCTTAATGTAAAGGGAGACAGTATGAAAGATGCCGGCATTATGGATGGGGATGTTGCGGTGGTCCTGCATCAGAATACCGCAGAAAACGGCGATATAGTTGTTGCCATGCTCGAAGATGCAGTTGTTTTAAAGAGATTTTATATGGAGAAGAACCGTATTAAACTAAAATCGGAGAATAAAGCTTATCTTCCCATATATTCACAGAACGTTAGAATCTTAGGCAGATTAGCCTGTATAATTAGAAAATATGAATAAAAACGGTAAGGTTTATCTTCTGCTCGGTCCCGAAGCAGGGAAAAAGTCGGATTTTATAAATGATATTATTGCATCGCAGAAGGATAAGAATAAGGGAGATCCGGATATTTACAGATTTTATCCTTATGGTCTCGATACTTCGGAAGTTGTATCTATTTTAAAAAATGGATCATTATTTGCCAAATCTAAAGTAGTGGTACTTAACAGGCTCGAAGAATTAAAAGGAAAGGGAATCTTAGACCCTCTTATAGATTACTGTAAAAAACCGGCACAGGATGCTGTTCTTATTCTTTTATCGGATACAGTTAAAGATGTACCGGCTGCAATCAAGAGACTTGTTCCCAAAGAGAATACGGTTATTTTCTGGGAGATGTTCGAAGGCGAAAAGAAAGGCTGGGTTATTAATTTTTTTCAAAAGGCAAAAATACGCATAGAACCGGATGCTGTGGACAGTCTGCTCGAGCTTGTAGAAAATAATACTCAGGTTCTTAAAGGCGAATGTGAAAGGCTCTCTCAGTTTTTTGGAGCGGGGGCTGCAATCACTTCGGATCAGATAGAGGATTTTCTATATCATACCAAAGAAGAGAATGTATTCTCCCTGTTCTCGCGGATGGTGCTGCGGGATCTTCCGGCTACTCTCGAAATACTCACGAATATTCTCCTTTCTAAGGAAAAGAATGCAGACAGCCTGCTTAACGGTATACTCTGGCAGACAGAGAGGCTCCTTTTGTTGAAACGGCTTATTGAAAGGAATTATTCTGCAGATGATGCATTTAAGCGTGTCGGTATAACAGGTAAGAGAAATCAGAGAATTTACAGTACAGGCTTAAGTAATTATAGGTTGGAAGAATTGGAGCGGATAATCCGGTTAATCTATGAAACGCAGGTTCGTTTAAGAACCTTCGGCGGGGGAATACAGGTTTTTATTATTCAGCTTTTTTTTCATTATGCCATTTCAAAAGGTGGTCGCGCACCGTGGATGCAAGTAAGTTATTAAAACCTGTTATTTCTGCTATTTCTTTCACACTTAAATTGCCTATGTCGTCTAAGGATTTAAATTTTTCAAGAAGAATTTTACTTCTGATTTTCCCTATACCCGGTATTGAAGTTAATTTAGAAGAGGTAAGACTATTTCTTCTAAGTCTGCCGTGCAGAGAATTGGCAAATCTATGAGATTCATCTCTTACTTGTTCTAGAATCCTGAGTGCTCCTGAATTTTTTTCTAATACAATTGGGTTAGACTGTCCCGGTATAAAAATTTCTTCATTTTTTTTTGCAAGTCCTGCAACAGGAACAGATCTAAGGCCAATAGAATTAAGGATTTGTTTTGCGGCATTAAGCTGACCCTTTCCTCCGTCCACAAGTATAAGGTCCGGTTTATCCAGCTCTTCATTTATTACCCTTGTGTACCGCCTTGCAATGACCTCTCTCATAGCTTCAAAATCATCTATCCTGCCTTTTAAAGACCGTATTTTAAAATGTCTGTATTTATCTTTGTCCGGGATGCCATTCCTAAAGGAGACCATAGATGCTACTGTGTACTGCCCGGATAAATGGGCAATATCAAAACCTTCTATTCTGCGGGGCAAAGAGGGAAGGTTAAGCGTTTTTTTTAAGAATGCAAGATCCTCTGTACGTTTATACATGGAAAGGCGGGATGTTAAATACTCATCTGCGTTTTCTAATGCCATTTTTAAAGTCTGCAGATGTTTGCCGCGTTTGGGTATTATAAATCTGAGTTTTTTTCCTGATAAAGAGCTTTTAAGCTGTTCAGAAAGAAGCGTTGCCTGTCTGCTGTCCGTTAGTTCCGGAATATATACAATACTAGGAATGTTCTGGGCCTCGGTGTAGTATTGGAAAATGAAGTGTAAAAACGTTTCTTCGGTTTCCGCATAGCTTTCAGAGTTAAAAATTTCTCTCCCTATTAGTTTGCCATCTCTCATCTGCAGAATTACAAAGGTAAATATATGTTCGCTTGAACAGTACCCTATATAGTCGCCAGAGAGTTTACTAAAATCGATGATATGCTGCTGATCCATTATAAATTTTATTGAACTTAAGTTGTCCCTAAAAACAGCCGCTTCTTCAAAATTAAGGCTCCTGGAAGCCTTAAGCATCCTTTCCCTTGTATCCCTTATCAGCTCGGATGCCTTACCGGATAGAAGCGACTTTATTTTTCCCACCATTTCCCTGTATTCATCTTTACTAATTCTGCCTGTGCAGGGAGAGAAACATCTTCCTATATAGTAGTTTAAGCATGGATGTGCCCTCTTTTTTTTTAAAGATCCTCTGCATTTTCTCAATGGGAACATACGGTCTATTAGTTTAAGATATGTATCTATCTGATGTGCGCTGGGGAACGGACCATAGTATACAGACCCGTCAAAAATTATCCTTCTTGTTCTGAAAATTCGGGGGTATTCCTCATTTGTAATTCTTATTACCGGGTAGGTTTTGCCGTCTTTAAGGTCTATATTATACTTTGGTTTCCATTTTTTAATTAAATTATTCTCAAGGAGCAGCGCCTCCTGCTCTGTTTTAGTAATTATTGTTTCTATGTTTTTAATATTTTTAACGAGGAAGTTTGTCTTAGGACTTGGGCTCCCTGTAAAATAAGAGTTTATCCTCTTTCGTAAATTCTTTGCTTTTCCTATATATATTATTTTATTCTGCCGGTCTTTCATTAAATATACGCCGGGTTTGTCGGGGAAATTTAATGCTTTTAAGTTTATATTAACATTGTTCATTTCTTTTAGCCTGAATTCACCTTATTCTGCAGGCAAATAATTTTATACAGGTAGAAAATAATCTTTATGCCGATTATAATTTATAACAAAATGAGAAAAATAAAAATATGCAACGTACTTATTGTTTTTTTCCTCTTTTTCTTTCAGAGCATTGCCGCCTTTACTCTGGACAAAGAAATAGTTGCAGGCAGGGATGATAACTGGACAAGCCTTTATAAACTTAATGGTATAAGTATTGTTAAAGGAAAAT
>Ga0164318_10001685_pt1 | contig 19940 bp, 17 predicted proteins | sample GuaBasSedimGuay9_FD_113734 | JGI IMG/M metagenome (GOLD analysis project Ga0164318, IMG submission 113734) | Subseafloor sediment microbial communities from Guaymas Basin, Gulf of California, Mexico - Guay9, Core 4571-4, 0-3 cm | ecosystem: Environmental > Aquatic > Marine > Hydrothermal vents... | reverse complement strand
CGAGGTGGCAATCGCCTTATTTGCAACTGCAATCTTGCTAATGTATGTACCATCTTTTTTGGGGTTTTCAACTCCGACGCGCCATGGAGACTTGCCATTTTTGGTCCCGATGGCGTAAATATCACCACCCGCATTGATGAGCGCATGTTTTATCCCGCTCCCCCTGATGACCCTGGCCCCACAGTCGATTATGTATCCTTTTGCAATGCCATCGAGGGTAATCCCCATTCCATCCCTGGAAAAACGAATACTACGTCCATCGAACTCGAGTGCACCGGCGTCTACGAGTGACAGCGTTTTTGCGACCACACTCTCTGGCGGAGGCGTCTTGTTTTCTGCAAAATATTTTTTATATAAATCTACCAGGGGCTGGACTGTTATATCAAATGCCCCGCCGCTTTTCTTATGGATATCAAGCGACCGGGCAATTACTTCAGATACCTCCGGTGGAATATCCCGCATGTAGCCGTCTCTGTTGAGCGTTCCCACAGCAGAAGACGACTTATAGCGATCCAGTATGCGGGAGACGCGATCCATTTCCGCAAGTGCTTTTCCTATGGCATCTTCGGCCTTTTCCCTGGAACTGTCCATTACGGTGATGGCCACAAATGTACCCATTGCAAGCCGCGCCCGGGTCACTTTCTGTAACCTTCTGTTAAAGGCAAGACTCTCGGAGACGGGCATTAACCCACCAGCCGCAAAGCCAATACCAAGAAGACCTGAATACTTTAGAAATTGTCTTCGATCAATACACCCAGCTTTACCCTTTTGTGTTCCCATGATACGTAATCCTCCAAATTGTATAAACTGTCAGGCCGCTACTTTTTCCTTTTCAGCACGGGGATGAAAAGGCTGTAAGATCCCCCGCTTACAGGCATCTATACAAACCTCGTTACATTCTGGGCCATATTCCAGACACTTCTTCTGGTCGATGGTAATTACACCATGGACCTCCGAAATAGCTTCGGCCGGGCATTTCCTCACGCACGCCTTACAGTGAATGCATCCCACTTCGCATACCGCCCGGGTTTCCTTAGCACTATCCTTGGTGCTGCATCGGATAATTACCCGTGCATTTCTTGGAACCAGGGTAAGTATCCCTTTCGGACACACACTCACGCACGTCCCGCATCCCATGCACGTATTTTCATCAATTACCGGGAAGTTGTCGACCATGGTAATTGCATCAAACGGGCAGCTCTCGGCACACTCTCCGAAGCCAACGCAACCATACTGGCACTCCATGGGGCCGCTGAAGGCAAGGTTTGCCGCCGAGCACGTGCCATAGCCGATGTAACTGTACTTCACGTGTACTTTGCCCTGCACCCTCGAGCAACGCACCGCGGCTACAATCGGCTCCACAGATCCCATTTGTTTGCCGGTTATCCGGGCTACCTCCTTGGCCGTCTCCTCACCGCCAGGACGACATAGGTTAGGGGCAACCTCCGGATCAGTTACCACTGCCTCGGCATACGCTTCGCACCCGGCGAAGCCGCAGCCGCCTCATTGTGCGCCTGCGAGGACCTCAAGGACTTCTTCTACCTTGGGATTGATTTTAACGGCAAACTTGTGGGCGGCAAGCGCAAGACCAATGCCGAACACCAGCCCGATGCAACCCAAGACGCCTAATCCTATAAAAGCCATCTTCACTAATACCGGATCCATACTCTTTCCTCACATCAAAAAATCGCCATGCCCGAAAAACCCAGAAAGGCAAGTGCGAACAGCCCAGCCACAATAAAGGCTATCGGAAGCCCTCTGTACGTCGGGGGGACATTAGCCAGTTCCAGCTTTTCGCGCACACACGACATCAAAAAAAGAGCGATAAGAAAGCCTGTCCCTGCTCCCAGGGAAAGCATAAAACTCTCCCATGCATTGTATTCTTTGTCCGCAAGTATCAACGGAGTCGCCAAGATAATACAATTGGCAATAACAAGAACAAGGTATACCCCGAATGCCTTAAACAAAGCCGGGTTTACCTTTCTCAAGATCGTGTCCACCGCCTGGACCGACAGGGAGACCAAGCCGATAAAGACAACGACCTGCAGGTAATCAAGCCGGATGGGTTTCAGTATAAACTGATACATGAACCACGAGAGCATAGAGGCAAAGACGATAACAATGGTAAATGTTATCCCCATGCCCACAGCCGTCGTCCTTTTCTGGGAGGTGCCGAAAAAAACGCAAAGCCCTAAATACTTGGTAAACACAAAGTTATGAATAAGCATCGCCCCGATGAGGATAGAAAAAAGATACCCCAAATAGAGCTTCTTGACGGTTAGCACTGCAGCCCCCTGAGATTTCCCCTCAGAGATAATATCCTTAATCATGAGGGTATGCGCTCGGCTCTGGTTTAACGCATTCTTAAAGTGCAGCGTTACTTTTGTCCTGTCAGGGGTAAGTGTAATCTCCTTAATTGCTAACAGGATGTCGGGGTCTTCCTTCTCAAAGACCGTATAGTTGTCAACATTTTTCGCCCAGGCAGCATCAACCGGCCCGGCAAAAGTGATGACAATGTCGTTTGTCTTCTCAAATGTTACCTTTTTGACAAAACGGTGCTCGGTGCGGCATCCAGCCAAAACCACAAGCAACACAAGCGCCGCCCCCATAAGGAGATGTCGTGCAGAGTCTTTCACTGTGCGATGCTCCTCTTACGCTTCATTCTCTTATAAACAATTTCCACATAGTTAAAAATGGCCATAATAAAACCCACACAAAAAAAACCCGCCAGAGGAAGGATGAAAAAAAGGAGAGGCCGGGTGCCAATAAGGTCGTGCCCAAGGAGCCCACCAGTGCCCAGAAACTCCCGGACAGTACCGAGAGTCACCATCCCAAACATAAAACCTGTACCCATGCCGACACCATCCCAGAAAGACGGAACGACAGGATTCTTGCACGCAAACACCTCGAGACGCATCGTAATAATTGCAAAGGCAACGATCAACTTTACAAATATCCCCATGGCCTTGTAGGCAACAGGCACATAAGCGGCAAGAACCAGGTCAATCACGGTAACCCAGGTGGCAATAACAAGCGTATACGTCGGGATTCGGATTCGGGGATGGATGTAGTCCTTGAGTAGTGATATGGTACAGCTTGAAAATACTTGGACAAAAAGGACGGCAATCCCGAGCAGTATCCCGTTCATTACCGAACTGCTTATCCCTACGGCCGGGCACATCGAAAGGGCCAGCCGGAAGATAGGATTCTCGGAAAGAAGCCCATCCAGGACCAACTGTTTGTTCGTTTTCTTTGTAACCGCCAAGGTCCCTTTCTCCTTCCACTAAATTGTTGAGTTTGCTAAATCAGAAACCACCGCTGGCGGCAGCAGTAATCTTAGGTTAGATATTATTTAGAAATTCAAGCTAAAGAAAGACTGCAGGAATCTTTTCGTTCACAATCACAGCCTCAAGCTTTCCCATACGGTATGCAAATTTTCTAACCATACCTTTTACACCGTCTGTCACCGCCTTACTCGAAATGGTGGCTCCGGTGATGGCATAGATATCTTTGTCCTGATACTTTTTCCGTATCGTTGCGATCTGTTCCTTGGAAAAAGCCCCCTTTTGCCATTTGCTCTTTTCGAGGTATTTCTTGTACTCATCAGGCAGCGGCTCTTTAATGACCTTGAGTTTGGTAATCCTGTCATAACTTTTATCTTTGAACTGATTTTTGAAATACTCTTGCTCTATCTCCCCGCCCAGTCCGGGGTCTTCCTCGTGTTCAAGGATATCCAAACCCACAATCCCAAAGCTTGGGTCCAACGCGAGCATTGCCTTTATCGTCGTTTTAAAGCCCAGAAACTCTCCCGGCAACAAGTATGCCAGTCGCTTTTTGCCAAGCGTGGCGACAATTGCTTCATCTGCATACCTAAAGGAGATGGGAGGTTTTAACACAGCCTTCAAGGCGCTCTCTCGCTCAGGCGCTTCCCGGGCCTTCTCGGGAGAGATGTCGATGTTTTTCTTTGAAATGAACTTGCCCTGGAGGTCGAGCTTCAACAACATATAGCCAGTCTCATTCCCTTCTGCTACCGGCACCAGGTATCCAAGATATTGGGAACCGCTACCATCGGTAATAATATATCGATAAATGCTGTAGAGCTTAAGGTCAGCGGGAACTTGCTTTGCGTCCTTATACCCAAGCAGGCCGAGCATCGTTTCCTGAACCGCGAGATGCTCATTACGCTTTTTTGCCTTATCGGTTACTGTAAAGACTCCACCCATTACGGCACCAGCAACCAGGCACGAAATAACAAGGCCAACGGTAATTCTAATTATCTGTTTCATTTTGCCGCACCTTCTGAGAAACGCTTTGGCCTAAACCAGCTATCCAACGGGATCACCATGGTGTTCATGAGCAAGATGGCATAGCAGACCCCCTCGGGGTACCCCCCCTTGAGACGTATTAAAACAGTAAGAGCCCCAACCCCGGCGCCAAAAATCAGCTTAGCATTCTTCTGACTCGGGCTGGTGACATAGTCTGTAGCCATGAAAAAGGCCCCTAACATTACCCCTCCAGACAAGACTGCGAGCAATGGATTCCCTGTAAAAAACTTCTCTCCGCCGAAAATCCAGGTCAGCACCGCTATGGTCACAATCATGGAGACAGGAATATGCCACGTGATGTACTTCTTGTAAATCAGAAAAAGCCCCCCCAGGAGAAGCAATAGAGCAGATGTTTCTCCGATACAGCCGGGTCGCCAGCCGACAAAGAAGTTCCCATAGATTGTGGACATCGACCCGAATTTCTCAATCACCGCACCAATGCCGTAATGCTTCAAGAGGTAAAGCGGGGTAGCCGTACTGACCGCATCCACTCCCTTGCCCATATACTCGAAAATGGCGGCATGATGAATAGGCGGGAGCCATGCAGATGTCATGGCCACAGGATATGTTGCTAACAAAAACGCGCGGCCAATCAATGCCGGGTTGAATACATTAAAGCCTAACCCTCCCATAAGTTGCTTGGTGACAAAGATAGCCATCACCCCTCCTAAGATAGGCATCCAGTAAGGCACGCCTGGCGGGATTACGTACGCAAGGAGCAAGCCGGTAATTACGGCGCTACCATCTTTGATTGTGATGGGGCGGTGGAGGAGTTTTTCGGATATTGCCTCTGTAGCAACGCAACTCCCTACACTGAACAGGGTAATAATCAGCGTCTGGAAGCCAAAGATAAACACAGACAAAATCAGTGGCGGAATCAGGCAAGCTACGACAGTCCACATGATTTTGCCCACTGTTTCGGTGTTTTTTACATGAGGCGAAACAGAGACAAACAGGCTTGCCAAACCGGGTTTCATTGTTGCTTCGGCCGCCGTTCCTTGAGTTTCACGCATCTTAGTCCTCACCCTATTTCCCTTTTGATTCCTTGATCTTCATCTTCGCAAGCCTTATAAATTGAACTAAAGGCCGCTTAGAGGGACACACAAAGGCGCAGGAACCGCACTCAAAACAATCGTCAATCCCAAATTGCGCCGTATCAGCCCCGCGCCCTGCTTCTACATAAATGCTGACGTTGTTCGGTTCAAGCCCCATGGGACAAGCTTCCAGGCAGAAACCACACCGGATACACGGCCCGTAAGGCTGAGTATCGATCTCATCTTTCGTCAGAAAGAGAACGCCCGATGTGGTCTTCGTAACGGGGATATCAAGAGTCGATACTGCAAATCCCATCATGGGACCGCCAATAACCACTTTGGCAAGGTCCGGCGTCGTACCTCCCAGGTAGTCTGCGATCTCCGCAACACTGGTGCCCACTTTGACCATCAAGTTTGCCGGCCGCTTGATCCCTTTGCCGCTAACCGTCACCACTCGTTCATAGGATGGTTTGCCAAGGACTACCGCATCGTAAATTGCCTTCGTTGTACCAACATTATGGACAATAATACCTATTGCTGACGAGCGCACACCTGACGGCCTGACACGACCGGTAACGCTTTGCATAATCTGGTCGGCAGAACCCTGGGGATATTTTACCTTGAGCGGTTTTACCACAATTTTAAAACCATTCTTGGACGTGTCTTCCTCTATCGCCTTTCTCAAAGCCTGGATAGCATCCGGCTTGTTATCTTCAACTCCGATCCCGCAATAGTTGATGCCAAGGATCGTCATAATTATCTTGGCTCCTTCAATAATATCACGTGGATATTCAATCATACAGCGATTATCCGCATTGAGGTACGGCTCGCACTCCGCCCCATTGAGCACCAGGGTATCAACCTTGACATCCGGCCGGAGTGTTAACTTGACACCGGCAGGAAATCCGGCACCCCCCATTCCAACAACTCCCGCATCCTTGATCTTTGCGAGAAGCTCTTCCTTGGAAAATGCCCGCCAGTCTACCGGCTGATATGACTTTCCCTCTGCTTGAGGATCAGCAGAAATAGCAATTGCGGGCGCCTTGCCTACGATCGGATGGAATGCGTTCACAACCCCTTTTACAGTTCCGCTTATGCTTGCGTGGAGGTTGGCGCCCAACTTCCTTTCGACTGATCCGACAAGATCACCTTCCACAACCTTGTCTTTTTTCTTAACCAGAGGTTCACAGGGTGCCCCGGCATGCTGCTTCAGAACAAGGCGCACCTCAGACGGGTTTGGCATGGTTTCGATGGAAAGATTGTTGGTCAGCTCTTTGCACTCAGGCGGGTGAACACCGCCCATGGGAAAAGTTGCGGTATCTCCGTTCATAGCGCTCCTGCTCAAAAGAAATCAGTTTCTACGCCGCCTCAGCCGCGGCATGGTTTAAACACGAGAAATGAACTTGGGGAGACTGCATATAAGCTTTGGATCGCTTTGTCAAGAAAAATTTTTTCTTTCCTTATCCTTACAATGCTAAGGTACTGTAATTGCGCGGAAATTTAAACACAAACAAAAATGGGCACGGCCATTGCTGGCCGTGCCCATCCATGTTTGAATCAAACAACAACTGCGCTTACGTTTTCATCAAGCCTTTTCTACCTGCACCTTGACGTATTTCAGTATTGGCGTGCACGCCTCCATCTCGGGGGTGTTAGGCCTCATGCTACCACCGGTATTTACACCTCCAAATTGAGGATACTTGGGATCTGCCTCCAAACCCCGTTTGTGCCCGTAACCACCGGCAGAGGCGACTACACCCTTTAATATGTCCTCGGTAACTCTGGCCGGTAGAGTATAATGCGCCCAGGGCGACCTTATGACAACCATATCGCCGTCTTCTATCCCTCTCTCTTTGGCGTCTTCCGGATTGATCCACAGGTCGTTCGAGGGTTTTGTCTTCATCAAGCTGTAAACATTAAAGGTTGATGAGTGCTCATGTTGAAGCACCTTGAACATGCCGTGAATCAAGGGATACTCTTCATCCGGTTTAAGCTCGGGGTAATCAATGTGCAGGTCTTTGTAGTCCGGGAGCGGATCTACGCCTTTTTCTACGGCTACCGGGTTTTTAAAGTTGTATTTGCCTGTCTTCGTCTTGCCCGAAGATCCATAGCCTTCAGGTGGATTTAGGGATCCCCACTTCTTGTACTTGTAATATTCGGCCTCATCCGTAATGACAAAACCGTTTTTCTTTACCTCTTCAAATGACCAGGGGGTCCCTTTCAGCATGTTCTGGAGGCCTTCTTCGATGTCTTTAAACGGGAAGTACTCCCCTGCCCCCATACGTTTGGCAAGCTCAATGCACATCCACCACCAGGGCCTGGAATTATACAGAGGCTCAACAGACTTTGCAAAATAGGAGATAAACGCTTCATAAAGCCAGTCTGCCCTCAGGGCGCTATCTTCGATAGCGGTGCAGTCTGGCAGAACCACATCGGCTAAAAGACCGGCGTTGTTCATCCAGGCATCAATTGTTACCATGAATTCCAAGTCTTTAATCGCCTTGAGCGTGGCCGGTTCGTTGCCCCAGGAAAGAATAGGGCTGCCGAAATATTGTACCATTGCCTTTATTCTGCCTTTTGCTACATCTTCCGGGAACCATGAAGGACACCAGCCAGCCCACATACGCATCTTGTGAAGTTTCGGGGGGGCATTTGACGCGGGCTTCGTCTGCCCTTCTCCCCAGCCACCTTTCAGCTTGCGCTTGAATGGGAGAGAAGGACCTCCAGGCGCGTCAAAGGTGCCGCAGAGGCCATTAAGGGCCTGAACGGCGGCAGTAGTGTGCATAGCATTGGGGAAATGGGCCGTTCCTGTCCAGGAACCAACTCCTTTATTCTTGGCAGTCGCGAACTCCTTTGCAATCCTTTCGATGGTATCTGCCGGGACTCCACAAATCTTTTCAGCCCACTCAGGAGTGCGGGCCACCCCGTCTTCTTCACCTAAGAGCCGCTTCTTGAAGTCTTCAAACCCGTATGTCCAGTTTTCCACAAAATCCTTATCGTAAAGTTCGTTTTTCACAATCACATAGCACATGGCCATCGCCATCGCCCCGTCGGTGCCGGGTTTGATCTTAATCCATTCGGTAGCCGCCGCTGCCGTATCGGACTTCCTTGGGTCAACGACAACCATCTTTGCCCCCCGTTTTAATGCCTTCCTTAGATTGCCGACCTGCCGCCGGCCATAGGAGGTAGCAAAGGCGTTTTGCCCGAAGAAGATCATATAATCCGATTCTTCAGTATTGAGCCATGGCCGTTTGTCATTCAGGTTGTGCTCATTAGACATGCGGATAGAGTTATCACACATCGCACGGTGGCTTATGTTATGCGTACCATACCAATCCCAGAGGGCCTTATGGAGCCACCTGTTCCAGTCGTTTCCATCCATGTAGCCGACCACGCTGCCCTCTTTACCATGCTCTTTGATACTCATCAGTTTATCAGCTACAAGGTCAAGGGCCTCGTCCCACGAAGCCTTGCGGAATCTTTCTCCCTCTCTGATAAGGGGCTCCTTGAGGCGATGGGCGCTATAGACGTAATCCCTTCTTGATGCCCCTTTGGGACAGATCAGGCCACCACTTTTTGGATCGCCTTTGAGGCCGGCCGTCCTCATAAGGATGCCGTCTTTTACGGTATCGGTGATCCCGCAGAGTCCGCCACACACATAGCAATGACTGTTAATCTTCTTTTCTGGTTCTTCTTCTTTCACCCCTTCGGCAAGCGTATAATAATCATCGCCCAAATTGAGCTGATCAATAGCCTCAGAGAGTCGTTCGATGGCATCCTGATAATCCGGATTGGCTCCGTTGCTCTCATGGAAGAGAAAGCTCAATGTAAATGCAGAAAGACCCTTGTAAAAATCCAATGTCGCCCCGTTGAAGAGAGCGGCATGGAATTCCGGTATCCAATTCATCAGATGGTTATTGAGAAAATCGGCAGCAGCATCTGTATCTCCCTTTTCAAGCAGGTAACGGACAAATTCTAACTCGACGGCAATGTAGTCATCTAAGTCCTTGTAATCATCGGACTTGTGAACGCCCGCCTTGCGAAAAGCCGCTCGCACGTCAAATACCGACTTTTGCATAACTACAGGCTCGCCGGTGGCATGGACCGACTCGTAGGGAAGTGCCGGGTTTGCTCCCGCATTCAGAAAAATGTCGGCGTATTCATAGCTCAGGTCTTTGTATTTATCCCCTTTATACCTGCCGAGGTACTTCGCCATTCTTGAAATACCCCTGGCCATGTCGCTGAACTTACATTCCTTTGCAAACTCATTCAATTTGTCCACAAAGCCTTTATCAGCAAGTTTTGCCATGAGGTCTTCTGAGATTTCATCCCTGTAAAGCGTGGAAAGAAACTTAAAAACGTTTGCTCTCCGTTTAACAAACTCAACATTTTCCATCATGCAAACCTCCTTTCTTTTGTGTTAGCAGTCAACAATCTGAGCCTCAGTTTTTTTGCAAGTTTCTCTAAACTGCAAGGCTTGTGTGCCAATTTTTCACTCAAATGCCGCGTGGCGAAGAAAACATACAAAAGCCCGTTTTAGCCTTAAGGTTGACCAGCAAGAAAGATGCCATATATCCGTATCAGAACCCATTTGCTCCTTCCTCTATAGTAGATAACCTGCATTAACATACACTTAACTATAAAACTTTCCATCAAACCTCTTGGATTGTTTTTTGTGCACGGCGCGGAAATGCAACTTTTTCGTGACACACTTCTCAGTGCCTGCAGATAGACTTACTCAATGATATCATTATGGATTCGATCACAAAAAAGCGGAAGAATTGCAGTGCCACAAAAAAGTTGCACTTTGTACTTAATCTCCTTGACATTTGGATACATTTTGCCGTAGTTACTGAAGCGAAACCCAAATAAGGAAATCACTCGAAGAGATGAAAGCAACCAACGGGAAAAAGGCCTTTTTTATATTGTTTGTGTTAAGTGGCTTGTTTGTCGCCTGCTCGAAAGAAGAACCAGTAAAAAAAATTGATATGAGCAAACGGGAAACAGTCGGCATACAAGAAGAGCAAGGGCATTTTATCACATATGCTTATTTGCCGCAATATTCCCATAACGTGTCATACCAGAGGCATTACTTATTGATAGAATATCTCAAGAAGAAGACAGGGCTTAACATCAGGCAGATATTCCCGGATACTTTCGATGAATATATGAGGATGGTGGGAGAGGGAAGAATCGACATATCATTTTCTAATCCTTTTGTTTACGTCAAGATCGCTCACCGTAACGGAGCAACCGCCTTTGCACGTATAGTGGAAATCTATGGTAAAAAGGATTTTAGAGGCCAGATCATATGCCGCGCGGATAACAGACAGATAAAAAACATTGAGGATTGCAAGGGAAAGAGCTGGTGTGCCGTTGACCCGGCCTCTGCCGGAGGTTACCTGTACGCCCTGGGGCTCTTCATGGACCATGGTATCAGGAAAGAAGACTTCAGAGAGATTACCTTTGCTCCGGGACCAGGTGGCAAACAGGAAAAGGTGGTCCTTGACGTTTATGCCGGCAAATGCGACATAGGCTCTATCCGGGAGGGAACACTTAATGTGGTAGCAGACAAGATCGACATGAACCAGATCAGAGTAATCGCTCAAACCAGATGGTATCCGGGTTGGGTATACGCCTTTGGCCGAAAAGTTAACCCAAAGATTGCCAAAAAGATAAAAAGCGCACTTCTTAGCCTTGATTATGACAACCCCGAACACAAGCAAATACTCGATGCAGCCTGCATCAGGGGCATCATTCCGTGCAAGGATTCAGATTTTAATCCTGTTCGAAATTTGGCAGCAAGACTGAAAATAGATCTGGACGAGTAGAAATGAAGCTTGAACTACCTCAAATCAAGCTTGGATTCCGCGGGAAGGTCTATTTAGGCATTATCTCAATAATACTTCTATCCGGCTTCCTTATGGCCCTGTCTGTAAGCACGCTTGTCTCAGAAGCGCTGTCACGAGAATTCAAAAACAGAGGCACATCGCTTGCTGTAAATCTTGCCGCTCGAAGCCAGGATCCAATCCTGACCATGGATTCCCTCCGCATGAAGGACTTGATTACCCAGGTTGTCAACTCCGGTGATGATATTTTATATGCATTTATCCTCGATGACAAGGGACAGGTCCTCAGTCACAACTTTGATGGAGGGTTTCCTGTTGAACTGAAGACGGCAAACACAGTATCTGAAAATCAAGATTGTAACATCAGGCGCTTAGATACCGGCGAATACCTGGTTCACGACTTTGCTACACCCATCTTCATAGGGAATCACAGGCTTGGTACCGTGCGGATAGGTCTTTTGGGAACAAAGGCCAGAGAGACGATTCAGAATCTCCTGTCAATGATTCTCATGTTAACAGGTTTATCAATATTGATAGCAGGTCTTGCAGGGGCAGCCTTTGCGGATCAGGTCACAAAACGCATAAAGACGTTACAGCAGGCATCGGAAGAAGTATTAAGAGGCAATTTAGATGTTCAATCAGCTCCTGCACTGAAAAAAACCTGCTCGGAATTGATTAATTGCAACAATACAGCATGTCCCGCTTATGGCAGCAATCGCAGGCGTTGCTGGTATCTCGTCGGCACGATGTCTCCCAACTATATTGAACGTAAACGTGCAAACAGGGTTAAGAACTGCAAGGATTGCGCAGTTTATAAGGCCAATTCAGGAGACGAAATCCAGCATCTGGCCGAGTCCTTTGATGCAATGACAATGGCACTGAAGGACCATATAAGCCGGCTGGCACAATCAAAGGCTACCTTGGAGAAATCGGAGAGGAAATACCGCCGCATCTTTGAGGCATCCATGGACACTATTTTTGTGGCCGACCCGCAAGGGAATTTTCTGGACATCAATCAGGCCGGCATTGCTATGTTAGGGTGCGAATCCAAAGAAATAGTCCTTCAATCCGTAAACCTCGACGATATCCTTCTCGAGCCCGATAGTTTCCAGGCCTTGTGTGAGGAAATTGCTTGCAAGTCATTCATTAAAGACCGTGAATGCACTTTACGTGCAATGAATGGTCACGAACTGCAGGTCCTGTTTAGCTGCACAGCTCACACCGACGGTAAAGGTCGCCTCATCAGCTACGAAGGGATTGTAAAGGATATAACACGGCGCAGGAATATGGAACGGCAATTGTTGCAGGCGGACAAACTTGCATCCATCGGGCAGCTTTCAGCCGGTGTGGCCCATGAAATCAACAATCCGCTTGGCTTGATTCTGGGTTACACGCAACTGTTGCTTCGTGGAGAACGGAACGGATCTCAAAACTATAAGGACCTTAAAACGATAGAAAAACATGCTCGCAATTGCAAGGCAATAGTTGAAGCCTTGCTCAGCTTTGCCCGGAGAACGGAAACCAAAAGGGTTCCCATTGATATCAACCAGACGATACAGAAGGTCGTCGCTGTTGTAGAGCGTCAATTCGAGCTGGACAACGTGCATATTGACACCCATTTTGACGAAACCATACCACTTTTTACAGGAGACGCCGAAAAACTCAAACAGGTCTTCATGAATCTGCTCATGAATGCAAGGCAGGCTATGTCAAAGTCAAATGCAGGCCAGATTGTCATCTCTACAGCTTTCGCCAGGCCACAAGGGGAAATACATGTTACAATTCAAGATACAGGCTCTGGAATCCCGCGAAAAATCATCAATAAAATATTTGATCCTTTCTTTACAACGAAACCAACCGGCAGGGGGACAGGTCTCGGCCTATCAATAAGTTATGGAATTATTAAAGAACATAACGGTCAGATTTCGGTCCAGAGCGAACCAGGCAAGGGAAGCACCTTTACGGTTACACTTCCTGTTTGTCTTGCTGAAGGAGGGCAGGCATAGTCCATTAGCTTTATGAAACCAAATCTTTTAATCGTAGATGACGAAGCAGATATGCTTAACTTGCTGAAGAGGTCCATCGGAGAGGATATTGACTGTAATATAGAGACTGCCATCAGTGGGGAGAAAGCTATACATCTTGTCGGGCAGAAACCTTTCGATCTTGCTCTGGTCGATATACGCATGCCCGGCATGGACGGGATCGAAATCCTCCAACAAATCAAGCAGATCGACCCGTGGCTCACAGTAGTGATGATGACAGCACATGGAATCATAGAGCTTGCAGTAGAGTCGATTAAAAAGGGGGCTTATGATTTTATTACCAAACCCTTTGATCATGAGGACCTTATGCGGCTTTTGAAAAAGGCTCTTGAGCGCAGCCGGCTACTGCGAGAAAATTTGAACCTGCAGCAGCGGGTCAGGGAAAAGGAAACCTTTCAGAACTTCATTGGGGTTAGCCCGAAGATGCAAAAGGTTTATGACAGTATACAGATCGCCAGTAAAACAGACCTTACTGTGTTAATCACCGGAGAGTCCGGAACAGGAAAGAACTTAGCTGCCAGGGCCATCCATGCATTAAGTGAGCGAAGTAGCAGGCCATGTGTTCGGGTAAGCTGCCCGACGTTGCCGGAAAATATATTGGAAAGTGAGCTCTTTGGATACAAAAAGGGGGCCTTTACCCATGCCACTGAGGACAGAAGGGGTCTTTTTCAAGCAGCCCATGGGGGGACAATATACTTAGATGAAATCGGAGACATAAGCCCCTCCGTGCAAACAAAGCTCCTTCAGGTCTTAGAAGACAAGGAAATCAAGCCGCTTGGTCAGACGAGAAGCATCAGCGTGGATGTCCGGGTTATCGCTTCCACCAATTCTGATTTAAGGGCCAAGATTAAAACACACGAATTTCGAGAAGATCTTTTCTATCGTTTGAATGTAATTAACATAGAAATACCACCCTTGAGAGAACGCAAGGATGACATACCTCTCTTGGTGCAGCATTTTCTCGACAAGTATTGTACTGAACTCAACACTGAGAAAAAGGAAATCCCTCCCGAGTTGATGCAGTTGTTCTTACAGCAAGAGTGGAAAGGGAATGTAAGGGAGCTGGAAAATGTTATTAAACGGGCTGTGGTTATGGCTCCGAATACGGAGATCACAGTAGACAGTCTCGGATGGGCTGCATCCGCTCAGCGGCAAGCCCTTGTTCCAGATGGAATCACCCAGTTGCCCTATCGGGAGGCCAAGCAACAGGTTTTAGAACACTTCAACGTAACTTATATCAGCAACGCCCTCCGGCAAAGCCGCGGCAACGTGACAAAGGCCGCACGAGGATGTGGGCTTGAGCGACAATCTTTGCAACAAATCATGAGGAGGTATGGGATCAAGTCAGATACCTTCAGGTAGGATGCAAGAAAGCCCTTGCACTGCACCAAAAAACCTGCAAAAGACATAACTATTTAACATCACTAATGATGGTAAAATGCATCACGCCGAATGTCACACGCCGATAGCATCTTTTTTCTTTTGCCCCGCTCCCTGGTTTTAATGCGCCAAAGACACAGAAACCCCAAAAAACAATAAAATCCGGATGTTGCAAGTTGTCACGCCGAGCGCCCCTTTTGGCATGTGGCTTGCTTACCGTAACACAAACGTGTATGCAAACCGTGGCTCAGTTGTTATCGTGATGATATAAAATGGGCTTTTTAAACGTTTCAAATCTCACAACAGCCTGTTATAGAGGAAGGAAACGGTGGCCAGGGTATTGGTCTTAGATGATGAAGAGGATGCCTGCCTGCTGATAAAACGGATGCTGGAAAAAACCGGTCATGAGGTAAGTCTCTTCACAAGGGCCAGGGACGCCCTCGACTGGGCAGCAAATGCGAAGCCAGCCCTTGCTATTGTAGAAATAGGATCTCAGCAGGCAAGCGGAATACCGATATTTAACAAGCTTAAAGCCTGTAATGACAACATGAAACTAATCCTCACCGCAGGCTATCTTACTTCAAGAATTACCAAGAAGGCAAAAGACCTCGGCGCCGATGCATGCTTGGTTAAACCGATAGAGATGGACAAACTGGAAAAGATTGTCGATGAAGTACTCGAAACCTAAGCTGCAGAAAACTTGCTTATATGAAAGGGACTAACAAAGTCAGTTTTGACGCGTTTTTCAAGAGGTTACATGATAAATACAGTGAGTTTTTCCGCAAACAAGTACTATCTGTTTGGTAAAGCAGCTTATTCCATTCTGATAGGCATATTTGGTACGATCTTCATTGTACTATTCTTAACCACTCTCACGAATATATCCTGGGCAGTAAGATTTATTCCATGGGTAATAGCTTTTAACACCGCTCTGACAGGTTATAGCATTGTAGACAAAGCGAGAGAGAGTTTAAAGCACAAGCAGATATCTTCTGTTGCCGCAGGTATCATAAATGTTTCCATTACATACACGATATTGAATTACGCCGGTTTTCATTTGGTAGGAGAATACTTACTTACCAAGCGGGATCTTATTTTTTTCTTAGTCATCGGCATTGTCTGCAGTAAACTGGGTGCAATGCTGGCGATTAAATATTTTAAACTAAAACATAATGTTACAAATTCATCAAAGAAAGGAGGTGAATCCTTTAGTAGAAAAACGAGTTGATTAATCCTAACATGAAGGAGGAAAAAATGAGGAAGATATTACCGTTATTGACTCTGTTGTTTTTTGCAATCGGAATGACCATTGCGGTTTCCAACAGCGCTTATGCCGCGGCTAAGATATCCGCAAGCGAATATAATGCTGGAGATACCGTAACAATAGAGGGAACTATCGAGCCCGGAAAAGACCTCTACGTTGCTGTTGCCTCGCAAACTACCTTTGCCCCGAAAGATACAAAAGGTGTCCACGAGACAAAAAAGTTTAAAAAATATGCCAAGAAGGTAGGCTTTAAAAGAGACACCCGGGTGCCTGTTCTTTACTACATGTTGACTACAAATCCAGCTAAGTTTGGAAAGACTGTTGCCAAAAAATATGGCGGGCCGTCTTTCGCCAAGGGCATCTATTCGACCACCATGTTCAAGCTGAAAAAGTATGGTCAACTTGATGATGAAGCGAAAGCCATGTTAGGTCCCATAAAGACTAAAGAGGAGTGGAACTTCTATAAGTTCCTGCATGAGAAAACATATGGCATCAATACGGTTACCAAAGAAGCAACAAAAAGGGGCAAGGTCACCATCTTCGCTCGCAGCGTCCTGACAGATTACGGCAAGACCGGGAATTACTGGGATAAGGGCACATCAATCAGCCTGGACAAAGCGACCGGGAAATTTACAGCCTCTTTTAAAAGCTTCCGCCACACTCCGCCCAATACCAAGTTCGATGTCTACGTAAATGCTGCGAAGATCGGAACTTTTAACCTGAAACCCAAGGGTTTTTGGTTGAGCAGGGGGGGGCGATATATGAACCCGCTGTGGATTATAATCGGTGCTATTGCTGTTGGCGCCTTCTTTACTTTGATCGGTGCTGCAGGCGGAATGCTAATGGCAGCTTATCAGGTGATGGTTGTCCATACCATGGGACCCATCGGTATTAATGCCGCCAACGTGCTTCGTCCGTCAAACGTAGCTTTGACTTTGTTTTCTCCACTTGGTGCGTTCTACCGCTATGCTGTCGTCGAAAAGCGTGTTGCATGGCCTGTTGGTCTGTCCTTTGGCGTGGGCATTTTAATAGGCTCGATATGGCTGGGGAAATATGCAACCAGATACCTGCCGATGAAAAGCTATAAAGAGTGGCTGGCGATCCTGGTTGTGCTTATGGGTATTCGAACCCTTTACGAGCTTACCCCGAAGGTTATGGAAAAGAGAAAAGCCATCAAGGCGATGGTGAAAAAGTTTAATGAAGAGGTCGCAAGGGCCAAAGCCGAAGGGCGTGCTGCCGAAATGGGTAAGATCGAACCCGTCAAGTCGTCCCTGACCGATTACCGGTTTAAATTCTGGGGTGAAGAGTTCAGGATTAACGCACTGCTTTTCGGTATTATCGGTATAGGTATCGGGATAGTGGCCAGGTCGTTCGGCATCGGCGGCGGGTTCATATTGGTTCCCACGATGACGATGCTGGGTGGTCTTCCCATGTATGTTGCAGTGCCGATTGGTCTCATTGGCACTTCTTTTAGCAGCATTGGCGCCTTCATCGGCTACGCCATAAATAGGTACTGGCCCGATCTGTGGATCTTTATTGCTATTGTTATTGGCGGTTTTGTCGGAGGAATGATAGGGAGTCGCCTGCAGAAACTTTTCAGCGAAAAGACCCTGAAGTGGACATTGGCAATTGTCCTGTTCTTCCTGTTCTTCCGCTTCTTCAAAATCGAGATCTGGATATAAGATATAAGCAGGAACCTTAAATCACCGAGAGAGGAAGGAAGCTGTTCCTTCCTCTCTCAAGAACAAGACAGGGTTCGGTGAACATGGGAGATTTCTTAGATATTCTGTGGTTTAAGATAATAGATGTAGTTCATTGTATTCAAAATCTTCTTGATGTTATTTTTGCCCCCCTCAATTTCTTTGGCCCAGCCGTTGCGATATTAACAATCTCATTTCTCACAGTTATAATAACAAAGATTTTAACGAATACATTCAAGACAAAGCGATATCAGGAGTTAGAAAATGAATTTAAGTATTGGTTTAATCTACGCCAAGAGGCGTTGAAATGTGAAGATCCCGAAAAAGCCAAACTCCTTGCAAAAAATATAGACGAGGCCAAACTAAATACGGTCTATTGGAACTACTTTGTTGAAGGATTTTTACACAGCATTGCAACCAAGTACCTGCCTGTTCTGATATTTTTAGCCTATGTCAACGAGGCTTATCAGCCCGCCAGGTTACTTAAACTCTTTGGCCGGGAATATGTATTTAAGTTTGGGAATTTCAACAACGAAGAGGTTCTTGTCGGATCTGTTTTGTGGTATATAATCTCGATCCTGCTGTCTTATCTGGCCTGGTATGTTGTTGGAAAGATCTATTCAAAACACTTCGCTGAGAAAAAAACGGAACTTAGCGGAGAGCGTTGCTCAGCGTGACCTTGCTGCCGTTTTTTATTCACCCCACAAAATCAAAACCCCATTTATTGAGATCCTCTCAGGCGGAGCACCTTGGCCACCACTTCTTCCGGGTCTTTCCCAAGTACACGGATCATCGGTTCTTTGCCAATCTCACCGCGGTCAAAGATAATATCCGGAATACCGCCTTCCTGTGAAAGGACCCTTTCGGTTCCCCATTCCAGACTGCTCCCCTCCCGTTCCTTTATTTTTTCCGGCTCATCAGCCCGATCAAAGGAGCAGACCTTCAAACCCATAGCCCGGCACTGTCGAATTCGCTCTTCGGAAAACCGGATATTCATGGCAGAGCGAAATTTGGAGTCGTGCCGCATTGTTGTAAGAATAACCGCCGCAATATGCCTTGATGCCCCAAAAGCAGGAGCGCTCACGGCCACAATCTCTTTTCTCAGCCTTACCAGCCTGCCGGGGAAAGCAGCCACGTCTGCACGCGTTTCCGCAAAGGGGAGGGCATAGCCAAGATTAGAGGAAACCTCGGGCACGAGTTCTCCTATCTCGGCCTTCTGCAGGCGTTCGAGGCCCCCCTTCAGGGCTTCAAGGACACGGTACCTTTCCTGCTCCCTTGCAAATGGTGCATAGGGATTGGCAGGACCGTGCCCTTTTCCCATTGGCAGGCCGAAGCGGATGGCGGCGTGGATAAAATCCTTCCCCTTTCGCACCGCCTCCGGTACGCCATGATCCATGGCAAGGTATGTGGCAATAGCGGCAGAATAGACACACCCTGTCCCGTGGGTATGAATTGTTGGAATACGCTCATCCGTAAACTCAAAAAACGCTTTCCCATTATAGAGCGCATCATTCGCTGGGCCTTTCAGGTGCCCCCCTTTTATCAAGACGTACTTTGGTCCCATCTCGTGGATGATCCGTGCGGCTGCGTGTACATCCTTTTGTGTCCTGATCGATACACCTGCAAGAACTTCTGCCTCTGGCACATTTGGTGTCACAAGCAGCGCTTCCGGGATGATTCGCCTGACAAGTGTCTGGACGGCGTCCCGATCAAGTAATCTATCTCCTCCTTTTGCTACCATCACAGGATCGACCACGAGCTTTTTGATCCGGTAAGCTGATAGTTTTTCGGCTACAATCTCAATCGCCGGAGTGCTAAAGAGCATACCGGTTTTTACAGCATCCGCCCCAATGTCTGAAAGGACTGCATCCAGCTGCCGGCCGATAAACTCCGGTGGGACTGGATGGATGGCAGAAACGCGGATCGTGTTTTGTGCCGTAAGGGCGGTTACCACACTCATGCCAAAGGCACCGAGGAGGCTGATGGTTTTTAAGTCTGCCTGAATGCCGGCGCCTCCTCCGGAGTCGGAGCCGGCAATGGTTAAAACACGTTTCATCCTAACACTTTAGCTCTTTTAAACAATAGACCCAGATGTTTTCAAAAATCTTGTATGATTGTAACACTTTAGCTCTTTTAAAAAACAGGCATACGGAACGGACAGGCCATCCGCACTAATATTTTCGTATCAGTTTAGCTGTTTCAAAAAACAGACACAATGATCATACGGGCAATCCGGTATAGACCGCCTCAAACTCGAGCATAACCGAGCGTAAAGAAAGAACAGCGCCTGGACGGTACAATAACATGAACTGGTTGCCAACATCAGTTAGGCTAAAGCATAGG
>Ga0164318_10001684_pt1 | contig 19941 bp, 22 predicted proteins | sample GuaBasSedimGuay9_FD_113734 | JGI IMG/M metagenome (GOLD analysis project Ga0164318, IMG submission 113734) | Subseafloor sediment microbial communities from Guaymas Basin, Gulf of California, Mexico - Guay9, Core 4571-4, 0-3 cm | ecosystem: Environmental > Aquatic > Marine > Hydrothermal vents... | reverse complement strand
TTCACAGCAAGGATGGCCTCACGGTAACTGTAACCTGTAAGCTCACGAACTAAGAGGATAGTCAGGAAGATGGATTCGTCGTATACTTTAGGTCGTCCTTTGATTGGTAACTTTTTGGCTTTCAATGTTGAGGTGAATCTTTTCGTTACTTTGTAAATAAGAGTGATTCCGATTTTTGCTCTATTCATAGCGGGGGAAGGTTAAAGCCTTCCCCTTAAATTTTTAAGCCCTCACTTTTCGAACAGCCTCCTCGTTAAGTTGACAATGGTTTGTTAAAAGGAAAATAATAGCCAAGCTATGAAAGGACTGTCAGGTGAAACTATTGAAAAGAGTTTTAGAAAATTTTTGGAGCAAGGTGCGACCACTCAAAGCCTCGAACAATTCGCATCAGATGTGGCTAACATATTGGGTCTTGACAGGATGGTCATTTTGAGGAAGAAAGACAGCGGTTGCAAAATGCTGATAATCTCCGATGTAATTACATCACATGAACTTAGGCCGGGGAGCGAAGAGTGCCGCTGGCTTGATCTTGATTCGCCCATTGTTGAAGGCGGTTTTATGGCACTGCCCACAAAATACGATGTGGTGTTCCTGCTCGAAGGGATCCCAAAAGACATCGACCGATCCACTCTGTCTCACATCCTTAATCTCTTGGAAATGGCGGTTTGCATTTATGTGAAGTTTGCTCAGCCTTTGTATCAGATGAAGATGCAATACATGGAGGCCAAAAAGGCCCATACCACCAGCCTTAAGCACATCTCCAAGATGACACACGATTTGAAGACTCCTTTGGCCACGATTATCGCAAGCGCCGAGCTTTTACTTGCGGGGTCTATGGGTGAAATCAACGATAAGCAGCGCAAATACTTAGAGATCATAAAGGAGAACAGCTATCAGCTTCATGTTATGCTGGACGATCTCCTTGATTTAGCACGACTTCAGCTTGGTGCAGTTCGCCTTGAGATCGCCACTTTTTCGTTGAAAAAGGCTATCTCCGAAACGATCAAACTCTTTGAAGGCCAATTGCTTGATAAAAAACTTAAAATCTCCGTCGATTTTAGGATGGGCAACGAGTATGTGTCCGCAGACAAAAGGCGTGTCAAGCAGATCCTTTATAACTTGCTTTCCAATTCTGTAAAGTTTACACCTTCGGGCGGAAGCATTTACATAACGGCGGAGGATGAAGGCAAGTTTGCAAAGATAACCGTTCAAGATACAGGGATAGGTTTTGCCGACAAGTTCAAAGGCAACATATTTGAGGAGATAGAGAACGAATGGGCAAACCTTCAGCAACTTTCATCCTCTGAACTTCCCGGATTGGGGTTGCTTGTGGTCAAACGCCTCGTTGAGCTTCACGGAGGCAGAATTTGGGCTAAAAGCCTTCCGGAAGGAGGCAGCAAATTTGTCTTCTTGATCCCTAAAGATTCGACAACCATAAGGAGGAGTTGAGATGAGAGAAATTGAGGCCGCAAAAATTGTTGAGACAGTGAAAGAACTTTGTATAAAGGCGAATTTCGAGTTGCCCGAAGATGTCCTTCAAGCGCTCAGGAAAGGCATGGAAACAGAGGAATCACCTGTGGGAAAAGAAATTTTTAGACAACTGCTGGAGAATGCCGAAATAGCCAAAAACGAGAGGATACCGATATGCCAAGATACTGGGACAGCAGTTGTTTACATTGAAATGGGGCAGGATGTCCGCATCGTCGGCGGTTACCTTTACGATGTTGTCAACGAAGGTGTGAGAAAGGGTTATATCGAAGGCTATTTGCGTAAATCAATCGTGGGAGACCCGCTCCGAAGGAAAAACACAGGTGATAACACTCCAGCCCATATCCATGTGGAGGTCGTTCCGGGCGATAAGTTCAAAATCACCGTGATGCCAAAAGGGGGCGGAAGCGAAAACATGGGAAGACTTGCCATCCTGACACCGGCCGAAGGGATAGAAGGAGTTAAGCGGTTTGTCGTCAAAGCTGTGGAGGATGCAGGCCCCAATCCATGTCCTCCGGGCGTCATCGGTGTCGGCATAGGCGGCACATTTGACAGCGTCGCTTGGCTTGCAAAGAAGGCGCTTCTCAGACCGATAGGCGTCAGGCATCCCGACCCATTTTATGCCAATCTTGAACTCGAACTTTTGGACGAAATAAATCGTTTGGGCATCGGGCCTCAAGGACTCGGTGGGATCATAACAACTTTGGATGTCCATATCGAGGTCGGTGCAACCCATATAACATCGTTGCCGGTGGCTGTGAACTTTAACTGCCATGCCACAAGGAGAGCCTCTGCCGAACTTTGATCACCTCTCTGAGAGTTCCCATCTTGATAAAAAGGAGGGTAGGGGCACGGATAGCACTCCATGCTCCTACCCTTTGAACTAAACTCATCCCGTTTAAACCAAACCGTCGGGGGGACAGGCATTACTCGTCCCTTATCCTATCTTACGGATGTTTGAATATTTGTTTGAATGCCGCCCAATACTTCGTTGAACAACTGATTGTTCCGTTTTAAAATCACAAAGCCATGAGATGCTTCATAGCTGTTGACATCCCTGAATCGGTGAAAAGGAAGATTGAGACAAATTTTTCATCGGTCCGCAAGCGTGCACCGGACTTGAAATGGGTGGAAACTAAGAATATCCACATAACGCTCAAATTCTTGGGAGAGGTCAACGAGCGTAAGTTGCCACAGATCGAAGACGCACTGCGAAAGATCGCAGCCTCCACGCCGCCATTCCAAATTCAGATCGGTTCACCGGGCTCGTTCAACGCTGGAGGCGGAATTAGAGTCCTGTGGCTTGGAATCCAATCGGGACAGGACTCTCTTGCCCATCTTGCAGCAAAAATCGAGGATGCGATGCATAAAGTCGGTTTCAAAAGAGAGCGCCGCGAGTTCAAAGCACACCTCACCCTTGCCCGTTCACGAAAACATGGTCCCAAGATCAGGTTCTCTCAGCTCGGTATTCCCGAAAGCAAATATCCTCCGTTTACAGTGAGCGAGATCATCCTCTACAAGAGCACATTGACCCCACAAGGACCAATCTACGAAAAATTAAAAAGGTTTGCTTTAAAGGGATGAGCGACAAAGAGATAATAGAATTTGCAAAAAAAACGATAAGAGCTGAAATCGAGGGACTGCACAGGCTTGAAAAGGACGCAATTGACCAGAATTTTGTCCGAGCAGTCCGACTCATACTCGACAAAACGAGGTTTGGGCGTGTCATCGTAACAGGAATCGGGAAATCCGGGATAGTCGGAAAGAAGATAGCCGCCACATTAACAAGCCTTGGCACACCAGCAATATTTTTGCACCCGACCGAATCGCTACATGGAGATCTTGGCATTGTTGGAAAGAACGATGTCGTCATCGTGATATCGAAGAGCGGCGAATCGGATGAGTTCGTCATGTTGATACCACTATTGAAAAAATGGGGAATGCCGATAATTGCGATAACAGCAAACAAAAATTCCTCACTTGCCCAAAACGCCGACATCGTGATACATGTCCCGATCGAACATGAGGCCTGTCCTTACGATGTGGCGCCGACGACATCCACCACAGCGATGATGGCTTTGGGGGACGCCCTTGCGATAGTTCTTGCTTATGAAAAAGGGCTGAAACTTCAAGACTTCGCTAAATTGCATCCAGGTGGAGCGATCGGCAAGAAATTTTGGCTGAAGGTCGAGGACATGATGTTAACTGGTGAAAAACATGTTCCTGTGGTGCACGAAGATGCAAGCATGAAGCAGGTTATCCTTGAGATGACATCAAAGCGAGGGATAACAAGCGTCGTTGACTCTGAGGGGAGAGTGGTCGGCGTGTTCACAGACGGCGACCTCAGACGCCTGCTGGAGCGCGAGACCGATATTTTCAAATTCAAAGCGAAGGACATAATGAACCCAAATCCGAAGACGATAACGAAGGATGAGCTCGCTATCACAGCCGCCAACAAGATGGAGCATTATGGTATCACAGCCCTCATCGTGATAGACGAGGAGCGCCATCCTATCGGGATAATCCACCTTCACGATCTGATGAGGGAACGGGTTGTGTAGTCCCTTAATTTCATGGACCGACGCATCGGACCTACAACACCATCGGTGTCATGAAAGTAAATGAATTGTGTTAACTTAGGTTGAACAAGTCGGTTTTATGAGTTTATACTCAACCAAAAGAACCACAGGAAGGAGGTAAGAAGTTGTGATAAGTGAAGATTTGAGAAAAAATCTGAAGGAGTTGGGCAAGCGAATACCGGGTTCTGTCGTTTTAGTGGTCGGCGAAATGGAATCCGGATTCGTATTGGCGGGCTATAGCCTTTCCGATTCCATAGACCACGAGGAGTTCTCGCCCATAATTCGCGAAGCGCTCTCGGTCATCAACGAATACAGGGACATGCGCGGCAAGGAAGTGCTTGGAAATGTGCATGATGTCATGATTGCGTTCCAAAAACTGATGCTGTGGATCTGGCCGTTGAAGGAGCAATACTTCTTCGGGATCGCACTCGATGAGAAGAAAACGATTCCAGCGCTTGCAGCAGCCATAGTCAAGAAAAAACTGCCCGATTTTGAGGCAATCCTGCCATAAGAGAAGAGGGAAGCCATGCAGCAGGCAAGAATAGAAGAACTTAAGAAAATTTTCGATGAAATGCAGCTCAACATTCCGGGCTTTCTTGGAGCAGGCATAGCCGAACTCCAAGAGGGGTTTCCAGTTATCGGTTTCTCCCAATTGCCCGATTTCGATCTTGAGACCACAGGACCCGTTTATGCGTGGCTGGCGAAGTCGATAAAAAGGATAGCCAGCTTCATCGGCGAAGAGGTAACCGGAAATCTGGAGACCTTTATGATTCGCATGGACGCCATAATCTTGTTCGCTTGGCTGATCAAAGATTCTTACATAATGGTTGTCGCTGCCAAGACAAAGGAAGCCAACATTGGGTTTACGAGGACAATTGTTCGCAAATTTATGCCGCGATTGGAGGAGCTGCTCATTTAAGGGCGGACTCGTGAAGTTATCTGCCCCATTTTTGCGTAAATTTCGGATTCAACCTTAAAATTATTGCCGATATGTCGTTAGCGCTATTGTTTTTTTGTCTTTTTTCGCTTCTTCCAGGGGATGCTGTAGTGATCAAGTTCCGACAGCCCACTGCACTGTCAAAATCTGATGTGGGACACTACACATATACCGTCCAAGATACTGTCTTTGTTGAAGGGGACACCACTGTTTTCATCCCTTTCGTTGGGCGGCTTAAAGTGGGCAACCTTGATGGACAGGAACTGCAAGACTCGGTTTATAGACTCTATTCCAACTACTTCCTGCGGCCGGTGTATAACATCAGCGTGCTCTATCGGATTTACATAGTCGGCGAGGTAAAAAGGCCGGGCGAATACTATGTCGATTTTTACAACGACATCTGGGACGCCATAGGCAAAAGCGGAGGTGTTACGTCTTCAGGCGACATCAAAAGGGTCAGGATAATACGGCAAGGAAAGGAGATGAAGATCGATGTTTGGGATGCCATGAAACAGCGCAAAAGTTTGGAAGAGATAGGAGTCCGCTCAAGGGACATCATCGAAGTGCCCAAAAAGAGGACTGCAATTTTCAAAGAAGTCCTCGACATCGTTTGGAAAATCGTTCTCATCTGGGCAGCACTTCGTTGATGGCTCACCGATGGCGTGTCGTCCACATTCTCAACATTTCAACAGTTCACGACGCAAAGCATCCAAAAGCGTATATGCCGATTGCTCCTTTACACCAAGCCGATCGGCTTTGAAAATCTTGTGGAAAACTTTTGTCCTTCCCATGATGGAGATCCCCATATAGACCAACCCCACCGGTTTTTTCGGCGTGCCGCCTGTTGGCCCCGCTATTCCGGTGGTCGATATGCCGACTTCCACATGCAAAAGTTTTCTTATGCCCTCCGCCATCATAAGCGCAACCGGTTCGGACACTGCTCCAAAGTGCGCTATAAGTTCGCTCGGAACCCCCAAAACCTCCTCTTTGACTTTGTTATCGTAGGCCACGACGTTGCCCCAAAAATAGTCGGAGCTGCCGGGCACATTGGTGATCAGGTGTGAGACCAGACCACCCGTGCACGATTCCGCCACACCGATCCTAAGTCTTCGTCTTCTCAAGATTTCTCCGACAACTTTTTCAAGCGTATCGTCATCTTCACCATAGACATCTTCACCGAGGATGTGTTTCACGGTTTCCGCTTTTTTCTCGATTTCTTCTCTAACTTTTTTCTCTTTCTTACCGCTTGCTTTCAACACCACATCGACACCGATCGGCGACGGGAGAAGGCTGACATGTCCCAGCTCCTCCATGACATCTTTTAGTTTATCTTGGATGTCCACCTCCGGGATACCGAAAGTCCTGATCGTCTTTTTTACCACAAGAGACTGGCCGAAAAGCTCTTTGAATTTCGGCTCGATCTTTTGCAAAACTGCTTTCACTTCGCGCGGAGGGCCTGGAAGTAACAGGATGGTCTTGCCATCAGCATGGTAAAACAATCCCGGCGCTATGCCCGCCTTGTTCGGGATGGGTTCAAACCCCTGCGGCACGAGGGCATAATTGTCGTGGATCTCCGGGATGTATTGCATTTCAAGCTCTCTCAGCCGTTTTTTGACACCCTCAAGCAGCTCCTCTTTGCGGACGAGTTCTTTTCTCAAAAGATCGGCTATCGCATAACGGGTTCGATCATCGTGTGTTGGACCGAGTCCTCCGGTGGTGATCACGAGCGGAAATCGTTCACTCAACTCTGCCACAGCCGACTTTATCGCCTCGTCCTCATCTCTAACCGTGCGCTCCTCTCCTATCTCTATGCCGAACTTCTCAAGGAAGTTGGCGATCAAAGCGATGTCAGTGTTTATGCGAAGTCCAGCCAGAAGTTCGTCGCCTATTGCGAGGACTCCGGCCTTAATCTGCCCTTCAGGCATCTCAATGCTCCTCCTCAGAGGACTCCCCGCTTTCCCCAAATTCCGACTCCGCAATCCTCACAGGCATCAACAGATAGAAAATCTTTTCGTCTTTGGTCGAATCGGTGGGTTTGATATAGACCGCTTTGTAGGGGTCGTATAGATGCATTTCGACCTCAAAGCTTTCGATCTTTCGGACGATCTCGGCAAGGTATTCGGCATTGAATCCGACGGTCATCTCCTGTCCTTCGTATTCTGCGAGAAGGCGTTCCATGCCTTCACCGGCTTCAGGCGACGATGCCTTTCCGATGATCTCCCGCTCTTTGAAATGCCAAATAGTTGTGTATGTCGGACTTGTTGTGAAGACGAGTAGCCTTTTCAGGGCGGTCAAAAGTTCATCTCTGTTGACACGGAGCACCCCGTTGCCCGGAAGGTCGGGAATAACGGCCTCGTAGTTCGGATAAGGCCCTTCAATAAGACGGGTTATCAAAGACGCATAGGGCGTCCTAAATTCGAGCAATTCTTTGGTCGATTGAACTGTGATCTTTTCGGTCTCATGCTCCTTGATGAAGTCGAAAACCTTCGGTGGCACAATAGCTTCAAATCCAGAAGGGAACTCACCGACCTTTCCGTAAACCGCCAATCTGTGGGAGTCCGATGCGACGAATCGCATCTCAAACTCTTCGGTTACATGCCAATAAATTCCGGTCAAAAAAGCACGCAAATCGTCTTTGGCAGCGCAGAACGACACCAAGTTCACGCCTTTCATGATGGTTTCCGTATCGAACTCAAAGACATCTCCGCCTTCCGGATGTGTGATTTTTGGAAAATCCTGCGGGTCTAAGCCCATCAACTCGTATTTGTTGCCTTTCGGTGTTTTCAAGATTGTCGTAAATCCCTCGTTCTCAATCGAGATGAACGGCTCCGTCATGTTCGAGATGATATTCAGGATGGTCTTTCCGGGCACGGTGAACGAACCCTCTCCTTCGGGTTCCGAGACGAGGACTTTTTCGATCACCGAGAAGTCGAGGTTCGTGGCGGCTATTTCCAATTCATCTCCGTCCAGTTTGAACAACATGTTCTGCAAAATCGGCAAAGTAGTTCTCGAAGGCAACGCCTTTGCAGCACCCTTAAGTGCCTTCAAAAATTCGCTGACTTCAACCGTAAAACTCAAAGCCATGACAACCCTCCTTGTTTTGGACTCAATTATGATGGATTGACAGCGGAATTCGCTATAAAGGTTAACCTTTTGTTCCGCCGACGATTAGTCTCCCCCTCCTCAAAGGTGATTCAAACACCGAGATGATTTCGACATCCACAGGTCGATCAAACCGTTCTGCATCTGCAAGCACCCATGCCCACAGCTTGCGGCCTTTGCTGTAAGGTCTCAAAAATGTCTCATCGGCGAAATGGAATTCCTTGTATCTCAACAATTCATCGACATCGAACGGGCCTTTGACATCGACTATCTTCACCTGCCCTATGGCTTTTCCCTCTGAGACTATCACGATGTGCCCACGATAGTTCACAGAATTCCTTCTGATCTCCCAAATTTTTCGGCCATCGACGATTAGGTCAGCGTAGGGCTGTCTGACTGTAAGGACAACGATTTCGTCGATGTTACTCAAAGTCAATTCGTTGCTCCTTTTCTTCGAGATACCATTTGATCTTGACCGTCTTGCCGTCATCAAATTCGAGATAGGTGAAGTGGTAAAGCCAGTCGCCTGTTATGGCGAAGATTCCATTGCCAACCCTTTGGATGAAAGGGAGATGGACATGACCTGAGACCACAAGATCGTAGCCGTTGCTCAGCAGCTCGACCACCTTTTCCGGCACAGGGTCTTGAACCGTTTTTCTGCTCGATCTTTTGCGCGAAGACGATGAGACCCAATGCGCTATGCTGATCCCGATGTCCGGATGCACAAGTCTGAACATGGAAATGGCGAGCGCATTGCCGAGAATGAACCGAACAATACGACCGCCCAAATCCGTCCTCCTGAACTTGTCTCCGTGTGCAAAAAGGATTCTCCTGCCGTCAACATTCATCTCAAAAGGGTCTTCGTGGACGGATATGCCGAGTTCTTCGAGGAATCCGTCTGCCCAGAGGTCATGATTTCCGCCTATGAACCTGATTTTGATGTGATTGGATGCGGAATGCAGGGCTTCGAGCACCTCAAAATGTTCTTTTGGAATAACATGCTTGTATTCAAACCAGAAGTCAAAGATGTCGCCGACAAGTATAAGTTCGTCAAAACCTTGAAGTTTTATGAATTCAAGGAAGTCGTTGAAGATGCGGACTCGTGCTTTTGTTGGAAAGCGACCCAGATCGGAGCCGAAATGGGCATCGGACAGGGCTACGAACTTCACTTTCCAAAAAATCTCCTTATTGTTTGGATGACATAATCGATTTCGTCATCCCGCATCTCTGGGAAGACGGGCAGCGAGAGGACTTCCTTTGCGGCACGCTCCGCAACTGGAAAATCCCCTTCTTTGTAGCCAAGATAGGCAAATGCAGGCTGTAAATGGAGCGGACGAGGATAGTGAATGGCAGTCGCTATCCCGTTCTCCTTGAGGTATTCACGGAGTTCATCACGCCTGTCAGTCCGAATGGTGTATTGATGAAATATGTGGTAGTTCTCAGGTCGTTCCACTGGGGTTCGCACTACATCGGACAGCCCCTCGTTGTATCGTTTGGCTATCGAACGCCTCTTCTCGTTCCATTCATCGATGTGGTCGATTTTCACATTCAGGAAAGCGGCCTGAATGGCATCCAATCTCGAATTGAAACCCAAACGGACGTGGTAATATTTGCCTTCTGCCCCATGAACCCTAAGTGTGCGAAGTATATGCGCCAGTTCGTCGTCGTTGGTCATGACGGCTCCGCCGTCGCCCAAAGCCGACAGGTTTTTGGTCGGAAAGAAACTCAAAGTGCCGATCGTGCCGATAGTTCCGAGTTTTTTATCCTTCCAAGACGCTCCAATCCCTTGAGCCGTATCCTCGATAACAGCAAGTCCATGTTTTTCAGAAATTTCCATTATTGCATCCATATCGGCGGCCTGGCCGTAAAGGTGCACAGGCATGATCGCCTTAGTCCGTTCTGTGACAGCCGCTTCGATTTTATTCGGGTCGATGTTCAAAGTCTCGTCTTCGACATCGACGAACACCGGCTTGGCACCGGCCAGCGCTATGACTTCGGCAGTCGCCACGAAAGTGAACGGCGTCGTGATGACTTCATCGCCAGGGCCGATCTTCAAAGCTTCCAAAGCCAATCTAAGGGCGTCGGTTCCGTTCCCAACGCCTATTGCGTGCTTAACACCAAGATATTCGGCCAGTTTTTGCTCAAATTTTTCGACTTCCTGTCCAAAAATGTATCTGCCGGAACGAATTACGCGGCTCGCAGCGGTCTCCAGCTCCGCAAATAACGGCTCATGGTGTCTCACAAGGTCTATCAAGGGAACTTGCATCGTCATCCTCCATTTGCTGTTTTTTCATTATTTAAGGGTCTAAAACTCTAAAGCATCGATGTCAACAATTCCAGCTTCGCCTTGACCTTCCGTCGTTCTATTCCACTCAAATTTGAAGCTTTGCTGAACCGTCTCGGCCGCATTTTGACGGTTTTGTCCACACCCTTCCGTTATAATTCGGACATGGTTCGCTTAGGTATAGATAAACTCGTTGATTCGGCGCAAGTCCTTAAGGACAAAAAGGTTGGGATCTTGACGAACAGGAGCGGTGTAACGAGCCGACTCGAACGGAACATAGATGCGTTGCTCAAGGCGGGCGTTCGGCTTGACCTCATTTTTTCACCGGAACATGGACTTTATGCGTCGTTTATGGACGGCGAAAAGGTCAGAGAGGATTCCGATAGGGTCACGGGCATCCCGATTGTCCCGACATATCCCCACATAGAGTCCGCACTTACCAGAACGGCTGAACTCGATATAGTCGTTTTCGATATCCAAGATGTCGGGGCGAGGTTCTACACCTACATTTCCACACTGAAGAGATTCGTGGAGGCCATTCCGAAGTTCGATTTTGAACTCTGGGTCGCCGACAGGCCGAACCCGATCGGCCATTTTGTCGAGGGATGGCTTCCTGAACCTCGATTTTTCTCATTCGTATGTGCCGCAAATCTGCCTGTGAGACATGGACTTACAGTCGGAGAGATCGCACTTTTCTATGCCGACGAGTTGGGAGTCAGGGACATGGTGAAAGTCGTCCCTATGGACGGGTGGGAACGGGACAGGATGTTTTGGGACACCAAGATGGTCTGGGTTCCGCCTTCGCCGGCCATTCCGACACCTCAGACGGCTCTGGTCTATTGTGGAACAGGCTTTTTTGAAGGGACGAACATATCGGAGGGACGCGGGACGGCAAGGCCTTTCCACCTAATCGGGGCGCCTTGGATCGACGGATTCAAACTGTCGGATACCCTGAACGGATTGCGTTTGGACGCCGTTCGCTTCCTGCCGGCGGTCTTTAAACCATCGGCATCGAAATACAAAGATGAGGTCTGTGAAGGTGTCGAGATATTCGTCATAGATCCATATCAATACCGTGCTGTGGAAATCGGACTGCGCATCCTATCGACCATCAAGGAATTGTGGCCTGAGAGATTCCAATGGCGGAAATTCAACGATTCCTTTTTCATAGACAAACTTGCTGGGACTGACAGGCTCCGAACTGCATTGGATGACGGCCGATTGGACGAATTCTTTGAGTCGAACTGGGTGTCAGACGATTATGCGGCCACGATCGAGGAGTTCCTGCTTTACAGATAAGGCGTTTCAGGTGAGTTGCGGCTATTAGTCAAATTGGTTTGTGCTGTCGGGATAGGTGCTGAATTTTCAGCGATATAACATCCTCAACCCCTGCTCAACCTATCGTTTTGATTATCATTTAGTCTCGTCGTAATCCATGTTAGAAGTTACTCATGGATGTGAGCTTATGCTTCCCCACCTTCCTCTGGGAAGGGGTGGAGTGGAGGTCGCTTCTCGAAGATGTATTCCGTCTGGGATAGAATCGTTTATCACAAAAGTTACCAATCCCCCTTTTCCTTGACATGCCTCGAAGTTGCCCGATATATTATGCACATGCAGCTAAGGGTAAACATCGATGTAATTGAGTTGGTTAAATTTGCGCTATATGTCTTTGGAGTCATTGCTCTTATTTATCTCATCCTTTTCCTCCGAGATATGCGCAGGGTCGTGCGGCAACTGAAAATGACACTGCAAAATGTCAACGCTACAACTGTCAGAGTGAACAATTTGACTGCAAAAACGGAGCGCCTTGTGGACTCTATGGAATCCCTCTTTCAAAAAGGAGGCATTTTGAGTCTGGTTGGTAAACTTTTCGGTCAAACTACGGGCATATTTGGTAAAAAACAAAAAAACAAAAAGCAGGAGGTGAAAAGAAATGGCTGAGGAAAGAAGCACTGGAACTGGCTGGACAGTTGTGGCTTTCGTAACGGGTGCACTTTTTGGAGCAGCTCTGGCCTTCCTCCTTGCCCCACAGCCGGGCGAGGAGACCCGTAAAAAGGTCAAAGAGGAGGCCGAAAAACTGAAAGAGGCGGCACTTAAGAAAGCAGCAGAACTTATCGAGGAGGCTAAGGAAAAGCTGGAAAAGGGCGCTTTAAGCGTCAAAGAGGAGGTGGGTAAGGAAGAAACAGGAGGCAATGAATGAGCATTAGAATCGGAATCAACGGCTTCGGTCGCATAGGCCGCCAGGTTCTCAAAGCTGGGTTGACCCGTCAAAACCTCGACTTCGTGGCTGTAAACGACATAACCGACGCAAAAACACTTGCTCACCTTTTTAAATACGACTCCGTTTTTGGTGTGTTCGACGGCGAAGTCTATGCGGATGGCGATTCTATCGTCATCAACGGCAAACGCATAAAGGTTTTCGCCATCAAAAATCCGGCGGAAATACCTTGGGGTGAATTCGATGTTGACATCGTTGTGGAATCAACGGGCTTGTTCAGATCAAGGGACAAGGCGGCGCTCCATCTCAGGGACTCGGTGAAAAAAGTCATCATCAGCGCTCCGTCAAAGGGCGAACCTGCAGACCTTACTGTCGTGCTCGGCGTCAACCAACACCTTTACAACCCTGAGAAACACCATGTTATCTCGAATGCGTCATGCACCACCAACGCCTTCGCTCCGCTCGTTAAGGTGTTATTGGAAAACTTCGGCATCAAACGGGGCGTTATGACCACGATCCACGCATACACAAACGACCAGCGCATCCTCGACCTCCCACACAAAGACCTTCGTAGGGCGCGCGCCGCTGCACAGAACATCATTCCCACCACAACCGGCGCTGCAAAGGCGATCGAATCGATCTTTCCGGAACTCAAAGGAAGACTTTCGGCGATAGCGATCCGTGTGCCCGTGCCCGACGGTTCCATCGTGGATTTTGCGGCTGAAGTCGAGAAAGAGACCTCTGTTGAGGAGGTCAACGAAGCGTTCCGTAAGGCGGCTGAGGGCGAACTCAAAGGCATTCTGGAATACAACGAGGCGCCCATCGTTTCACATGACATCATCGGAAATCCGCATTCGTCGATATTCGACGCCACGCTGACGCAGGTCATCGAAGGCACACTCGTTAAGGTGTTCTCTTGGTATGACAACGAGTGGGGTTACTCCGTGAGGCTGGTCGATTTGATCGAATTCATAGGCTCAAAACTCAGATAGCAGAGGTGCTGCTTGTCATAAGTCAGGTTTGGGCGGCTTCGGCCGCCCTTTTATTTTTCCGAAACTTATCGGAACAGCCTTTCGTATCGTTGTTTGAGGATGACGAAAAAGGACAGATAAGTTGCGGAGAAGGCGGCAAATGCAGCAACAGAGCTTATCGCATAGGCTACGGAAAGCTGATAGGCCGCTGCCTCAAGCGGAGGCATCCCGGCGATCAAAAGCCCGGACATAGTCCCGGGAATGTGCACGAGTCCGAGCAACTTAAGGCCGTCAATTTGGGGAATCAAGATGACCTTCAAAACATCACGGATAAGGAATCTCGACGCCTCGATGTAATCAGCTCCGTCCAAAAACGCCGCCTCAATGACATCCGAATTCTCAAATATCAACTTTCGACTTTGCGCAAAACTCAAAGAGACGGCCTTCGTCGCGTTTCCGATCAGCATCCCGGAAAGCGGCACAAAGATGTTGGGCACGAATTTGATGACGCCGGAGGCAAAAAGCGCCGTTGAAGCTATCAGATAGCCGATGCCGATCGAAATTATGGCTATCGGGAGACCAAAAGGGACACGCCGTCCACGCTCGAAAGCAATCACAGCACCGAGCACCAGCATCACTAAGACCAAAATCACATTAGCCCAGTTGGGCAGGGAGAACACATAGAGCAATATCGAACTCATCAAAAGGAGTTGCAAAAGGGAACGCAGGCCTGCAACGCTCAGCTCGATTTCGACTTTAAGGTTTTCACGCCATGAAATAGCGGCAGGAATCAGCAGAAGGATATAACCTACAACAATTTTTGACATCTTAACCCTCCTATTGTCAAAAGGCCTTCACATCATAGGGAAATCTTCTGGGAGCTTACCCAATTCTCTAAGCCGCTCCTTTGGACTCAAGGTATCTGGTCATAGCCATGACATCCTCTGGTGTCGCCATATCGCCCCAATATCCCTCAAGTCGCACGGCGCGAACATCATGTCCATCTTGGATCATCAATCTTATGGCGTCGGTCAACTCATATTCGCCTCGTGGCGATTTACCTATCTGCTTGAGATACTTGAAGATAATCGGGTCAAAAACATAAAGCCCGGCGTTGTTGAGCTTGCTTTTCGACGAGCCTTTCGGAGGTTTCTCTACGATGTCTATGACCTTTCCGTCTCCATCGACATAGACAGCAGCCCCTCGCCAAGGGTCATCAACTTCATAGACAGCAAGTTGTGCTTTGCATGGTCGATTTCTGTAAAATTCAAGGAATTTGGGATAATTTTGTGGCCATGTGATTATGTCGCCGTAAGTTAAAAAGAAAGGGCTATCGGAGACAAACGGTTCTGTCAGCAGGGTCGCAGAGCCTGTTCCATCGATAACTTTTTGACGGACATAGGTTATTTTGAATCCAAATCGACTTCCGTCGCCAAAATGGTTTTCGATTATGTTTGCGAAACGGCCTGTTACGACGATCAGTTCATGAATTCCTGTGGCTTTTAAGGCGTCAAAGATGTGCTCCAAGATGCTCCGCTTTGCGACCTTGAGCATCGGCTTCGGCCGATTCCGAGTGAACTCGCGCATCCTCGTGCCCTTACCGGCGGCTAAGATCACGCCTTTCATCCCTCATCCTTCCGTCAGAGTTCCTTCAGGAAAATCCGAAATGCCTGATATAGCTTGAGATACGATGAAATAGAAGCCCATTCGTTGGGCGAATGTGCACCTCCGCCTTCGGAACAGGTTACTATGTTTTGGATCTTCTTTTCGGCAAAGAACCGGCCGTCCGTAGCTCCGTGCTCGACGACCAGTTTAAGTTGGCGGCCGAGAACATGTTCCGCAGCCTTTTTGAACGCCTGGACATAGGGATGGTTCGGATCGGTGGCAACAGGTTCGCCCCTCGACACCACCTCAAGCCCAACACTGTGCCTATCCGCTATTTTTTTGATGTGGTTGAACATCGACTCCGATGTCCAAGGTTCTATGAACCTTATGTCCAGATGCATCTCGGCATAATCCGGAACCTGATTGACGACCTTTCCGCCGTTGATTTTGCCCAAGTTCAGCGTGTGATGCCAATGGTCAGGAATGCCACACGGTTCTTTCGGAAACATGTTTTTCAGTTCTGTGTAAAAGTCTATGAGCGAATCGATTGCGTTATGGCCGAGCCAAGGTCTTGACCCGTGTGAGGCCTTACCTTTTGCGATAGCCTTTAAGTGCAACACACCCTTACCTTTATAGACTATCTCGAATGTGCCGCCGCTGTCAGGGATTATGGCAAAATCCGCCCCCCAACCCTCGTGTTTCAGCAGGTATTCGACGCCGTCCTTGCTGCCGACCTCCTCGTCCGTCGTCAACATCAGACCGATGTCCGGTTTAATCCCTTCCTTAGCGAGGTCGAAAAACAGTTGAATCATCACAGCATCCGGGCCTTTCATGTCGATCACGCCTCGCCCGTAAATCCTGTCGCCCTCGATTCTCGGCTCGAACTGTTCATCCTCCCCTTCCACGACATCCAAGTGTCCGACAAACATAACTTTTGGCCACTTCGTCTCATGAAATGTCGCCACAAGCGACGGCTTTCCGTTGTGTTCATACCTGTGGATCAGCAAGTTGGGATGTTTCAGTCTCTCTTCCACAAAATCTACGACTTTTTGAAGTTCATCGAGACGGTCTTCCGTCGATCTTATCCTCACAAGTTCACACACTAATTCGAGGATTTGCTCCCTAAGCTCTTTCATTTGCATAACCTCCATGTTGGAGTTGGATTATAACACCAAAACTATCTGAAATTAACTTCCTGACCCAAGATGGCCGCTAAACGGTTAACTTCTTGGTCAACAGAGTCTTAAATTTGAATTCCGAGCCTATCCGAACGCTTTCAGTTTGTGCTGCAAAGATTTAGGCCTTAAATTATCACTCAACCGCAAGACCAAGATGCGCTCGGACGGAGGCAGAGATGGCTTCATTGGCCAAAGTTGTATTCGATGCAGTTTCGGCTATCACAACGATTTTGTTTCCAAGTGTCTGCCCGATATGTGGTTCGCTTTTGACCGAAGATGAACCTATATGTCGGAACTGCCGTGCCCATCTGGACGACATCCGATTGCCGCTGCCGCATTTCACTGTGGACGACCATGTTTTTGACGAAGTTTTTGCCCCGTATCGATACCAAGGTGTGGCGAAGGATATCGTGCATCTCTATAAATATCAGGGAGTTACTGCACTGAACAGGTTTATAGCGGAGGAAATCGCTGAACTTATCGACGGAGAATTCGATTTTGTCATCTGGGTTCCGCTTCACAAAGCCCGCAGACGGGAGCGTGGTTTCAGCCAGACGGAAAAACTGGCCAAAAAGCTCGCCGAACTCATCGGTGTTCCACCGTTAAGTGCGCTTGTCCGAGTCCGTTACACCAAACCACAGGTCTCGATAAAAACAGGGCAAAAAAGAAAGCTCAATGTGAAACATGCGTTTGATGTGAGGAAGGAGCTTGTCGAGGCGGTCAAAGGAAAACGGGTTCTCTTAGTCGACGATGTTATGACAACCGGTTCGACGATGGACGAGGCCGCAAGGCCGTTAAAGGACTTAGATTGTTCGGTTTCGGCGGCTGTGTTCGCCGTAGCAGGTTGAACTGTTGTCTTCGGCTGGAGCGACTCGCCCAACACGAAGCCTTCGAATCCATCTCCAAGTCTCTCAATTTTAGGTGGTTGGACACCAAAATCGAGGGAAAGGAGACCGCCAAGTGCGGCGGTGTAATGGTCCATTTTGCCTCCAGACTCGCTAAACTCTGCGGGAGGGGCTTGTCGGTGTGAGCGATTTCAAAAACTCGATCTTTTACAGTTTTTCAGCAGGGCTGGAAACGAACGACTTTCCGAGAAATTTGATGTAATTCAAGAGCTTGCGTCTATAAAGTGCCAGCCTTCGTGCGCGCGCTTTCGTGTAAATGCGATACCATGCCGGTCTGGTCAATTCGGTCGAACCTTTGTGCCTGCGGTAGCGATACAACACCTTGTGGACTCGTATAACCTCATGGTGTTCAGAGACTTTCAAGACCATATCGTAATCTTCACCGTAATTTCCAAAGTCGCGTTCGTCGAAGAGGCCGAACCGCAAAAGCACAGCTCTGCGCCAGACACGCACGGCACCAGCGCCATCAACGCGCAAGATGTTGTTCCTATCGTATTCGAGATGTGTGATCACCCCGAACTCCGGCATGACATTGCCATCGGCGTCCATCAGTTCGTAATACGAGATTGCGAGTCCTGCACGGGGATTGGCGTCAAGTGCAGCGGTCATTTCCTCAAGAGTTTCAGGGACATAGACATCATCAGAGTCGAGCTGGGCGATGTATTTGCCGCGAGCCGCTCGAATTCCGGTGTTCAACGCAAATGCTATTGTCCCGCTTGGGTTTTGGATGAGTTTGATTCGTGGATCGGTGAACGAACGGACGACATCCTGAGTCCCATCTGTGGAACCGTTGTCAACAACGATCAACTCGAAATCCTGCAGAGTTTGGGCGAGAACGCTTTCGATTGCGTAACCTATGAAATTTGCGCGATTTAACACGGGGATCAAAACCGTTACTTTGAAATCGTGCCGAAGCGGATCGTGAACCAGCTCATATTCACCGGAAAGGAACGCACCGATCCGCAACAACATGTCCTTAAAGGCCTTCTCGTATTCCCGCTCCTCTTGAGGCGGATAAAAGAGATAACCAAAACTTTTTGAATGTAATTTGTCCGTGCGAATGGTCTGTGCTTTGGGCACAGAATCGAAAAGTTCTGACGGGACACGGACAAACCTTCCAAGTTGCTCCTCTTGAATGCGAATTCTGATGTCGTATTCGACTGCGAACTTAAAATTTGTGTTAAATCCGCCTGCTTTCTCTACCCATCTGCGGCTGTAGAGCCTAAATCGGCCGTAATCAAATCTTTCGTGGAGTTCATAGACTGGGTCGAAAGTCTGCATCGGCTTGCCGTCCTCCGTATAGTCCGAGTAAGCCATAGCGAAGTCATGCTGTTTCAACGCATCGACCAACTTAGCGACTGAATCTTGTGCCTTTGGAATCGTTCCGGGGTCGGCAAAGGCCACGAATTCGGCATCGGACTGTTCGAGCGCATGTGCCGCTTCTCTCCCGTCTCGAAAACGGACGGCATTTATTCCCAACCGCTTGAAAGCGGTCTCAGTGCGATTGAGCATCTCCAAGACAGAACCCTCTCGTTCATGAACAAGAACCAGCGCCTTCATAATGCCTTGAATTATAACGGAGTGAGGTGAGTTTTTGACTTTAGCAAATCTGTTCAGAAAATCAGTCGAACTTCTGGAAATGGCTTTAACCGCCCAATCTGATGCAGTTCTGTCGTTAACAAGGCATAATTGCCCACTGTTGACATCCTCTTTTCATTGCAATAGACTTTTCATCACAAAGCAAAAGGAGGAGGTCGAGAAGATGGTCAATGTTGTAATGGCTGCACTTATAGCTGGTGGATTTGGGTGTGGAGGGTTTGGCGTCTTTTACACCCAACTTGACATGAGTGCAATCAACGATGTAATGCAAGCGCATGGTGTTAGTGAATTTCCGTCGGGACAGTTCGGTTTTGGTGGCGGTGGGTTTGGCGGCAGCGACCGAGTTATCTTCGGTGGCATGGGTTATGGATTTCACACGAAACGGAGCGGTCATGATCTGTCGGTCGAGGCGTCCGGCGGAGCTGGCATGTTCAACATAGGCTATAACCCTCTGCCGGGTAAGCCGTTCAAATTTTTCGGCATCATCGGAATAGGTGGGGCAGGCTACACATGGACATTTAAGCCGACGCAGGAGCCGACGACCTTTGACAGCCTTGTAGCCTCACCGAAAAGGTTTGCTGAAGTCGAGTATGGAGCTTTTGGTTTCGAGGTCGGCGGAATGCTCTTTCTGCCTCTAAAGCAGCCCAAAGACACGGCCGGAATGGCCATAAACTTGGCTCTGAAAGCAAGTTATTTTGTTCCCGTGTTCGAGGAATGGACTAACGCAGACGGAACCGAACTCTTGGAGCCACCTGACTTTTCATATTCAGGACCTTCCATCTCGTTTTTCCTGATGTTCGGTGGGGAGAAAAAGAAGTAAAAGATAACTACCTTGAAATGTGGTTGGATGGGGGACGGTTTCTCTTTCCATCCGATTCTTCCTGCTTGTGGCCTTCCGATTGAGCGCATTATGATTTCCAAGCCATGAAGATTGACGAACAATCGATAATCAAGATACTTGAGCGTTCTAAACGGAAGGCTTTGAGTCGCAATTCGATAGCTAAGAGACTCGGCCTAAAAAGGAAACAATGGCATCTGGTCGATCCATATCTCAGAATGCTCGAAAGGAGCGGCA
>Ga0164318_10001683_pt1 | contig 19944 bp, 12 predicted proteins | sample GuaBasSedimGuay9_FD_113734 | JGI IMG/M metagenome (GOLD analysis project Ga0164318, IMG submission 113734) | Subseafloor sediment microbial communities from Guaymas Basin, Gulf of California, Mexico - Guay9, Core 4571-4, 0-3 cm | ecosystem: Environmental > Aquatic > Marine > Hydrothermal vents... | reverse complement strand
CGAAGCTTACCAATCTTTGTAAAGAGTATAATATTGATATAAAGCCTCATAATGCTCTTGAAGATGCTCGTGCTTGTGGGTTGTTATATTTATTGAGGTAATAACTTAAAGTATAAGGAAACAAAACTATATTTATTCAAATTAATAAATTTCACAATAAAATCATATGATAGCGGGATCATATATATCAAGGGATATTTTTTTGTTATCCAATATCTTATTTATCACCACACTTAATAATATTATTTTCTGTTTTATTAAAACCATGCTCCAAAATACGAATACCATAGTCTGTCAACCTATCGATATGAATATACCCGTAAGAATTATTAATTCTTACGCCTATATAAGAGTCTACAAAATCAGCTTGAAAAGGCAAGTCACATCCTTTTAATAATAATATTGTTGCTTCTTTATCCCATGTATTATTCTCATCAATTACTTCAGATTCATTGAAAAATTTTGGAACCCATTGTAATGATGGTGACTTTGCAATTAAGTTACTTCCTAATAAGCCGTCTATTGAGATATAATATGTAAATACTGAACAATGCCCACAATATTGATCACCTGTATACTTACTATGCCCAACACTAATCTTAAAATCAGAAATTTGGTCATTATTTAAATCCAAATAATAATATACAGTTGAGTCTATTGGTGTTGGAACATTTACTTCGCAAGGTGGATAAACTTCTAATGTGAAAAATCTTACTGATCGTATTTCTTTATCAGGGCTAATGTCTTTATATATAATTATATCTTCACTAGGTGTATCTTTATCGCATGAAAATGCAAATAACCCAAATAAGATAATAAACAAATAACTTTTTTTCATAAACTAAAGCTCATATATTTTGTTACACAACAAATATAGCAATAAACACAATACAAATAGTAATAAATATTAATATTTCAATATATATAATCCTGCTTATAATAAATCAGAAAATAATCTGTTAGATATTAAAATACTTAATGTATTTTTAACAAATTGCTGTAAACAAAAAGCATTACTTTTGCAGGCTGATGAAAATAATAGATTGGTATATAATTAAAAAGTTTTTAGGAACATTCTTTTTTACTCTAGGGTTAATAATCCTTATTGTAATTATTTTTGATATTTCTGAAAAAATTGATGACTTCATAACTAATGAAGCACCATTGAATAAAATTATTTTCTCTTATTATATAACTTTCATACCATTTTTTACGAATATGTTCAGTCCGCTAATAACATTTATTGCGGTAGTATTCTTTACATCAAAAATTGCCTATAATACTGAGATAGTTGCATTATTAAGTAGTGGGGTTAGTTTCAGAAGGTTTTTAAGACCATACCTAATATCAGCCACATTCATTGGCCTACTTTCCTTTTACTTAGCAAATTTTCTTATTCCTACTACTAATAAGGTTAAGAAAGATTTTGAGGATACATATATCTGGAAAAAGAAATACAATACAAGTAAAAATATCCATATTCAAAACAGGCCTGGAGAGCTATTATATGTAGAGAGTTTTAATAATAGAATAAATACTGGTTATAACTTTACTTGGGAGAAATTTGATGGTCAGAAATTAGTTTATAAGCTAAAGTCTAAGACTATAAATTACGATTCTGTAAATAATCTATGGAATATAGTAAAGTATAAATCAAGAGAATTTGTTAATGATAGCACCCAATTATTTGAAAAAGGCGACACTTTAGTTGCCAAGTTCAACATAATACCCCGCGATTATTCAGATAAGGTAATTAATATGGAGGTAATGGATTATTTTGAATTAAATGATTTCATTGCAAAGGAAGAAATAAAGGGTTCTGAGAATATCAAATTTTATTATGTAGAAAAACACAGAAGAGTAGCATTTCCTTTTGCCACATTAATACTTACTGTAATAGGAGCTGCATTATCGAGTCGCAAAGTAAGAGGAGGCATGGGACTTCATCTAGCAATTGGAATAACATTAAGTTTTACTTATATTATTTTCATGCAAATATCAACAGTATTTGCCACTTTTGGAGCTTTATCTCCATTTGTAGCTGTATGGATTCCTAATATAGTTTTCTTCTTTATAGCGTTATATTTATACAAAGTTGCTCCAAAATAAATACATTTTCATACATTTTCTACTTAGTTTATAAATCTAATGGTGAATTAAATCATATGAAATGTAAACATATTTTCAGATTTAGAACATTTTAAAAACTGATTAATTTCAGATAATAATTGATAGAAAAAATACTACATTTGAGGTCTATTAGAAAACACATATAAAATAACACATAAATATACAATCTAAATGAATTTACACGAATATCAAAGTAAACAAATTTTAAAATCATTCGGAGTATCTGTACCAATAGGATATTTGGCATATTCTCCTGATGAGGCTGTAGAAGCAGCAAAAAAGTTAACAAAAGAGACTGGACATGAAGTATGGGCAGTAAAAGCTCAAGTTCATGCAGGTGGCCGTGGAAAAGGTGGCGGAGTAAAAATAGCTAAGACTATTGAAGATGTAAAGATGCATGCTAAGAATATATTAGGAATGCAACTAGTAACTCCTCAAACTAGTGCTGAAGGAAAATTAGTTCGTAAGATATATATTGAGCAGAATATTTTTTATGATGGTCCTTCTGAAATGGCTGAATATTATATGAGCGTAATGCTTCACCGCGATAGTGGCAAAAATATGATTATGTATTCTCCACGTGGTGGAATGGATATTGAAAAAGTTGCTAAAGAAACTCCAGAGTATATTTTTACTGAAATTATTGATCCTAAAGTGGGTTTAATGCCATTTCAAGCTCGTAGAGTAGCTTTTAATTTAGGTCTTTCAGGAAAAGCATTTAAGGAGATGACAAAGTTTGTTGCGGCTCTTTACCGTGCTTATGATGGTTCTGACGCTTCTTTATTTGAAATTAACCCAGTTGCTAAAACTAAGGATGATTTAATATATGCTGCTGATGCAAAAGTTAGTATTGACAATAATTCATTATACCGTCATAAAGACATTGCTCAGATGCGCGATTTTGATGAAGAAGATGCTACAGAAGTAGAAGCTGGTAAGTTTGACCTTAACTTTGTAAAACTCGACGGTAATGTTGGCTGTATGGTTAATGGTGCTGGTCTTGCAATGGCTACTATGGATATCATTAAGATGAGTGGTGGCGACCCTGCTAACTTCCTTGATGTAGGAGGCACCGCAAATGCTGAACGTGTAGAGCAAGCTTTCCGTATTATACTTCAAGATCCTAATGTAAAAACTATCCTTGTTAATATCTTTGGTGGTATTGTTCGTTGCGATAGAGTTGCTAACGGTATTGTACAGGCTTACAAAAATATTGGCGACATTAATATCCCAATTATTGTAAGATTACAAGGTACTAATGCTGAAGAGGGTAAAGATATTATTGACGCTAGTGGCCTTAAAGTATTCTCTGCAATTACATTGAATGATGCAGCAAATAAAGTTGCTGAAGTAATGGCATAAACATAGCTTTGTAGATATACTACAAGCTTATTGAAAATACAAAAAAACCATCTGAAAAATATTTTTCAGATGGTTTTTCTTTTTATATAAATATTTTTACTAGAAACCAACTATCAATCTGGATACTCAATTCTAATATGATAAATATTTAGCAGCTTTTTCTTAAAAACCTTTTTGGCAGTATTTATTTCGCGAAGGCTAATATTTGCATTATTATATTGCCCTTGCTCCAGTTGACTTTTGATAATTGAATCTACCAATTCGCTAATAGACTTAGCATCTGGCGACTTAATACTCCGCGAGGCCGCCTCAACAGCATCAGCCATCATTAGTATACATGTTTCTTTAGAATATGGTATTGGCCCCCTATAAGTAAATTCTCTTAGCTTCACTTCCTCATCAGGCATTTCTTTCAAGTGCATTCTATAAAAATACTCTACGCGCTTAGTACCATGGTGTGTACGAATAAAATCAATGATTTGATTTGGAAGATTATTTTTCTTAGCTATTTTCACACCATCCAATACGTGAGATAAAATAATATCAGCACTCTCTTGATAACTTAATTCATCATGAGGGCTATAATTCCCATTTTGATTTTCAGTAAAAAACATTGGGTTTTCCATTTTTCCAATATCATGATACATAGCTCCAGCTCTTACCAATAATTGATTTGCTCCAATTTCTGCAGCAGCCTCTTCTGCTAAATTAGAAACCTGAATACTATGATTAAAAGTACCTGGAGCAATCGTTGACAATTTTCTTATCAGTGTATTATTGGTATCAGCATATTCTAATAAAGATACATCTGTAACCATTCCAAATAATTTTTCGAAAACATAGATTATTGGTGTAGCGAGAAGAGTTAATCCTGCTGAAACAGCAAAATAAGCAAAAACCATAATATCTATATTTACTAATGTGGTTTCTGTTATAAGCTCCACTCCAATATATATTACCGAAAATGAAAGAAAGATATATAAAGCAGAGAAGAAAAACTGAGATCTCTTATGTAGTTTCACAACACTGATGATAGCTATAATACCCGTCATTAGTTCTAAGAAAACAAAAATAAAACTATCAGGAACAACAAAGCTTATAAGTATTACGGTAGTGAGGTGTACAATTAAAGCCAAGCTTGTATCATAGAATGCCCGAATAACAATTGGGCTAATCATAAGTGGAATTAGCAACACAAGTGAGCCGTCGTAAACCACAATTATTCGAGTAACTACAACCATACTAATAATAAGTATAAAAATCATTATTAGATTTTTACTATCTTCAAAAATATCAGGGCGAAAGAAAAACATAAAAAGCCCAAATGCAATTAAAGGGAAACTAACTAAAATTATTTTCCCAATATATAAGCCAATACTTGATGAATGAGATCTATTCTGAAAATCATTATTTAAGGACTCTAATACACTGTATATATCATCACTAATAATTTCTCCTTTATTAACTATATGTTGCCCTTGAAGTATTATTCCCCTATTTGGTGAAATATTATTCAGACTATTTTCCAACTCTAATTCAGTCTTCTTTCTATCAATAAATACATTATACTTCAGATGATTATGCACAAAGTTAGCAATAAAGTCTTTATCAATAATACTACTTTTCTCTAACTCCTGAAGCACAAATTGATATGCTGTTTTTGGTGAATAAAAATAGTTTAAGAAAGCTTCCTTGGCAATATTATTCCTAAGAACATAAACAATAACATCATCATGATTATCTGGAATATCGGTAGGTAGTTTTATTATTCCTGTTTGATATACATTAGTAGAAATATCAAGACATAGCTGCTTTGTAGATGCATATGATTCTCTATTTCCTAATCCATAGGTTTGCAACCATAGTGTGTCAAAACTAGATGATATATTATTAAGAATCTTTTCTGTTTTATTCTGATCAAAACTAAAAAAAAGTTTGGAGTTATTCTTTATATTCTCTAATTCCTTTTCTATCTCAGTATCCGTTTTTTTTATTGCAAAATCTACAGGAGATTCCAAATTTTCGTATAACCAAGGCCTTCCCTCACTATATTCATATCTAAATTTTGTACTCTCAGGAAATAAGAGCACAATAATAACAACAGTAAATACAAAAAGTAAAACCTTATAAATCTCTGAATAATAATTCCGTATATTTTCCAATATTTTTCTCACGTATACAAAAGTAATTGCTTTGCACCTTAATATACCTAAACAAATAGTATAGTTATTAACAAGAAGATTTTAAGAGTATTGAAGCTATAATAGGTATTTATAGAGCACCATTCTAAAATAACCAGTTTTTAGTAAAACAAGCAAATATTAATAAACCCTGTATTTGGTGTTGCATACCTCTAAGTATTTTCAAGGCTTTGCCCATATGTTTTTCAACAGTTTTTTGAGAGATATCAAGCACTTCTGCAATTTCGCGATATTTAAAATTTTCAAATCTATGCATTTTAAATACCAATCGACTTTTCTCTGGAATAAAGCTAAGAATTTTTTCTACTGAGGCTCCACTCTCTTTTGAAATTAAGACTTTTTCTGGAGTAGACTCATTTTCTGATTGACCATAGGGAATATCTTCTAAAGAAAGAATTTCTATTTTCTTCTTTCTCATAAATGATATTGTTCTATTTTTAGTACTACTCATCAAATATCCTCTTAGGTTGCTATCTACGGTATGAGTTCCACGCTTAATCCATATATTCGCAAATATATCGGCTACAATTTCCTCTGCAGATTCTTTGTTTTTGACTATAAGAAAAGAAAAATCACATAAATCAGCATAATACTTATCAAATATAGTATTGAATGCTAACTCATTATCATCTGCTATCTTATTAAATAAAGAAATATCTTGCTTTTCTGCCACCTACTTTTATATAAAAATAAAATTAAGCTACAAAAGTAATAAAAAAACATTAAGCCAAATTGTCCATAAATAATAAAAACTCTCTTAAATCTTATAATTAAATCTGTTACTAATCAGTCTATATATATTACTGATAATACGGTACATAATATAATTGTTTTGTCATATTTTTTTGCAGAAAAAGCAAAAATTTCGCCAAAACAACTTAATTCTATTCATTTAGCTCCGACCTTACTTCGGTACAATTTTTCTAAGGAAAAATCACTCAGTAGGGCGGAGCTAATGATAATTACGATTATTTATCATATTCCCATTCACACTGATTAGTTACTTAAATCTAATTTTAGTTACTTTTAATTATAGTTATTCACAAACTGCAATAAAATACTTTTTATTTCCTCATTAGTTTCTTTAATTAAAGCCACTCTAACATCATCAATTGCTGCAGTATACTCAGTATCTAAAAGTAATTTTGCAGCCATAAGCCTTACTTCTACATTCTCTGAACGAAGTAGTCCCATATTATATCTAACAGCAGGGCGCGATCTTAATTCATTAAGAATACGCATTGCATCTATTATTTCTTCAGCATTGTTACCAAAAAGTTTCCAATAAAGTTCTTTTTCATATTTGCGCTGAGCCTTAGTAAATAATATAGCAGTATCGTTTAACTCAGGGCGCACCCAATGTGGTGCATAAGAAATTAATTCATTATTTGTTACCCATCGAGCCATACGCGGCACTAACCATCTCATTCCTGGAGTAGACTCAGGATGACCAGCCATAAGAAACACCTTACCCTCGCCATAAGATTGATTTAATAAGAATGTTCTTCCTGGAGTAATTCCCATAGGAGCATAATTATCAGGATGAATATCAGTTACAAATCTTCCTAATTCATTATATTTATTTATAGAATCGCCCTGTACAAGTACTGGACCATCATAATATTGTAACAATAAACTATTGTTCTCTAATTCAGGAAATATTTTCAAACCTTCTTCTACCAACTCAAACTCTACCAAACCTCTACCCCTATTATAATGCGCCCTATCAATATGTACAGATGTCGCAATTTTCATATTTGGATAACCTTCAGTTGAAGAAAGCATATAAGCTCCAGCACAAATTCCAATAATACCTTTACCACTTTTTATATAATCTTTAATAAGCTTTTGTCCTTGTACACCTATATTATTAAGTTGCTTACTACCGCTACCACCTGGAATTATTAATGCATCAAAATAATTTAATTCACCATTCTGAATTTGCGAAGCAGTTATAGCTTTTGCCAAAATACCTGTATCTATTCTCAAGGCTTCAATAGTTTCTACAACAGAAACTGTACCTGCACCATTACCTTCAAACACAGCAATCTTAATCATTGCTTTGTCCGAATGCATTCCTAATCTTGCAATATCCTTAGGTGCTTGTTCGCATGAAACAACAAATAAAACTAATACAAATAACCAATTCTTAAAATGCATAATAATATTATTTTAATTCTATATTAAATTCTTTTTGAAACATTATATGAACAAGCTCATCAGTATTATTATAAAAACTCTTTACTTTAGAAATGTCAAGTTTATCGTTACTTCTAGCATCAGCAATAACCTCATCAGCTGCAGCGATAATCTTATTTTCGTAAGGATTTATTTTCTGTACAATTCCTGTTTTATCAGCATTTGTTAAAGCATTAATATTTATATAATACTTAGTTGCAAATTTTCCCCATCGAACTGGAAAAACATCATTTTTAAGTTCTAATGCAGCATAGCAAACTGGTGAATTTTTATACTCATCGTTATACTTAAGAACCGAAGGAAAAGCATCTTTTGCTTTTACCCAAGTAGGAATAGCAATAGATGTTAGTGGGAAACCTACAATAGACCATAATGTACTTAATTCTGGATTCTCATATTTTTTCACACCTTGTATTACACACGATGATGCACTACTACTACGTGGCACAAAATCATGAAAAAACGAATATGTAGTAGTATTTTCGGGAACATCAGCATATTGCTCATATAAATCTACATTAAGCAATGAGTGCTTTAAACCACGAGTAACGTCCTGTAAAATAAACTTCGCATCGAAGGTGTTTGTTGCCATAGCATTATAGAACAAATCATCAACAGTATTATATCTTAAGTAACCACTACTTTCTTTACCAAATGAACCAGTGAAAGAGTAATTTGCTCTAATAATATATCCAAAAGGAGCTACAGTAGGATCATTAGCATCAAACTTTACATAGCCCTTATTGTTTAATTCATACATAGCAGCTCCGCCATTAGCATCAATTACGCCAAAGTTAGCTTCCAATCTTGTTGGGCGAGGCATATCATCTAGATACTTCTCAAAATCTTCAATATTTGCACAGCTAGCCAAAGCTTCTTTAATAATTCTTCCTTCTTGTCCATTAAGGCGTGTTGTGTCACCAATATTAAGGTTATAAGAAGCTGAATTCATAATAGCAAAACCTTTTTCATTTTGACCAATCCAAACACTCTTTCCTTTTGAATCATGAGAATTTACAAGTCCCATATATTCATATTTTCCATCATTGAAGTATACTATCTTATTTTTTATAGCCCATGTATCACGGTTCTTCCATAATAATGGACGACCATCCTTTGTGTATTTTCCAGATATTACAGCGACAGTACATGCCATTGATTGTAAGCCAAGTATAAGTATGGCTATCGCTATCAATATTATTGTCTTAATATTCATAATAAATTAATTTTCAATATTTTATAATAAGTTATTCTCAAGTTATTGGTTAATAATTAAAACCATCCACCATTTGAAGTTCCTATACCATCAGCATTTGCTTCACCACCAAAAGTATAAATTGGAATACCAACTACATTAAGCTCCTTTGAAGGAATTGGGAAATGTAATAACGAACCTTTTTGAAGCATATCTCTACGGCGCATATCATAAAAACCAATACCAAAGCCTGCTACAAAAAACTCTAGATCTCTTTCGTAGAAAATAGCATCAAGTACTTCCTCTTGAGTTGCTGAAGAACTAAGTGCTGGCAAACCTCCACGAGAACTACGACTACTATTATTAAGAATAGTAATTGCTTGTGATAATTGTCCTAAATGAACATATGCTTCTGCTTTCAATAATTCTAATTCATTAACATATATTTCCGGGAAATCTGCTGGATTAGAGAATGTATAATCTAGTCGAGTGTACAAATAGTAAGAGAAATGATAATAACCACGCTCTGGTTTAAAGTTACACACACTTTCTTTAGTAAAATCTGAAGCCAATCGTGCATCTGCTGATGTCGCTACTCCTGGATCAGTACTATTTGTAATCCTTTCAGGGTAATTATTATCAAGCAAATTTATTATTCTAGCATCAACCATAACCCAATTTTTACGCTCATAAGTATAATGATAAACCCAGTTTTTCCAATTTACATTATCAAGGTATATTTCTAAATCGGAGCTAATACCTTTATCAACATATTGGATTACTTGACTCCAGTTTGTAGAGTTATTTTGACTAGCATTTCTTGGACTATAAGCTAATAAACGAGCCATATATGAATAAGCAATTTGAGCAAATTCATTATTAGAATAATCTTTACCATTAATCCAGTCATCTGGAATAATAAAGTTATTTGCTGTAGCAATATCAGCAGCTTTCTGTAGAGATACTATTGCTGCATCTATTACTTCAGAATAATTCTTAGGAGTTTCAGAAGCTGGATCAGCAGTTGTATTTGTAATAATGTAAGCTTGGTCGTAGTTAAGTCCTAAATAACCTAATGATACTCCTTGAGCAAAATATGACATAGCTTCCACCATCTTAGTATCCTCACCTATTCCATTAGCATCTAAATCACCTATCTCCATTCCTCCTTCTATAACTGTTAATACATCATTTGATGTATTAAGTACATTATAAAGCTCTTTATAATAATGCTCAAAAATATATTGATACTGATAACTTTGCGAGTTATCAAGCTCAGCACGTGGCTCTGATGATAAATCAAACATTCCACTATTCATCCAAGAGCTAGTACCTTGATCAGCCATTGTCATCATTGCCATTGCTGGCGACCAAGAGTGTGTTTGAGCTCTCATATACCAATTAAAAAACATACTAGATGTTACGCCATAAACGGCTTCGGGGTCACCATAGATATTCTCTATACTTGGATCAGTATTATTCTCTACTTCTAAATCTTTTGTACAACTAACTGCTAATAGAGTTAGTATAAACATATATAATATTTTGTTTTTCATAATTTCTTATTTTCTATATTAAAACTTAAACTGTAATGATGCTGACATAGTTCTAAAGTTAGGGTAACTAAAGCTATCAAAAGCAAAAGTTGTAAGATCTCCAGATGATGCAACATCGGGATCATAACCTGTATAACTTGTAAATGTTAATAGATTACGTCCTACAACACCAAATTTTATTTCTTTAATATATTTCTTATATTTTACTGGCTTATAAGTATAATATATAGATAACTCTCTTATTTTCAAATATGTTCCATCTTCAACAAAGTAGTCATTTATAGATTGCTGATAAAAATTACTATAATAAGCATTTGATTTTTTATCGCTTTCCTCTTTTCCAAACTGATCGAATTCTATTGCTCTACCATCACGGAAAGTGTATTGGTGAGTATAATTATAAATATCACCACCTTGTTTCCAATCTAATAACATATAAAAGGAGAACCCTTTAAAAGTATATGTAGTAGAAAGGCTCATATGAAAATCAGCATTCCCATTACCAATTTTATCACGGTCAGGAAGGCCATCACCATCATGATCATATGCAATAGCCTTTTCATTAGTTGAACCTTCAGTTCCTTTAAGAATAACATAACCATCACTATTCATTTGATACATATCTATACTTTCGCCACTAGGAAGTTGTTCTTCCATTTGATCCAGACTCGTTAGCCATCTATAGCCATAAATAATACCAAACTCTTCACCTGGCACTAAATAATATGCACCATGTGGGCCAGTATAATATGGAGGTATTGTTAAGCTAAGCAAATTTTGATGAATATTATCATAGTTTAATTGAAAATGCAATCTACCTTTATCACCTTTCATTGCAACAACACCTAATGAGACTTCTACTACATCTGAACTAATATCACCAACATTACGCCATTGACTAGGGTAACCAAGGTGAGATGCCAATGGCACCTTTGCAAAAGCTCCTACAGTTTTTGTATTTGAAACACTAATAGTTGCATTAAAACGCTTTAAGAAAAAGGCATCCACAGCAAACTCAACTTCTCTAGCCTCTGAAGGTTTCAAATCTTTATTTCCTAGCTGATCACGGTAAACCTGACCTCCATTAATATAATATGTTTCGTACTGCCATGAATATCCTGGGCGTAATCCTGAAGTACCAATTGCAGCTCTTATTTTTAATTCTTTTACAAAAGGAATATCAATATCTTCAGTAATTCTATAAGCTCCCGCCAAACGGTAATAATTTTGCCATCTTTCGTTTTCACCAAATAGTGAAGAACCATCACGGCGATATAATCCTGAGAATAAATATCTATCCTTATAATCCAAATCGACAATACCAAAATAATTAATAGCTCTAACAGAACCATCGTAAGAATCTAAAGAAGATTTTGCAGGGTCGGTATTTGATAACTGAGGAATACCTGGCACAATAAAATCACGACCAGTAGCGCTAAAACTTTCCCAATTATTATCTTCATACATATAGCTTAGCTTAGCCTTTACAATAACATCTCCTAATATTTTATTAATATTTAATGTCGTTTGAAAAGTTTGGTTTTTAGCAATATAATTACTCATATAAATACTACCATCTTGATCAGCTCCTCCTCCATACATATATCCTTTAGGAGTATATGTATTATACTTTTTATTAAAGTACTCATAGCTATATCTAGTATCCCAATTCATCCAATCTGTAATAATAACTTTCGCATTAAGACTTGTCATAAATGTACTTTTATTTTCACTTCTATCTCTATATTCTAAAGGATAAAGTGGATTTTCATCAATACTCCATGGATCAGGATCTACAATTAGGTTTCCTTCTGCATCTCTTTTTTCAAGATCTACATCAGGGTTTACAAATAGTAAATCGTGAAAGCTACCATTTGAACCAGGCTTATCAGAAGAAGAGGTAATATATAAATTAGAAGTAGATAGTTTTATTCTTTTCCCAATTTTTGTATCTGAATTAAATCGGTAATTCCTTCTTGTGTAACCATTAGTATTATAAATAATACCTTCGTTATGGTGATTTTCAAAAGAAAAATAAAGGTTTGATGTTTTAGCTTTTGTAGCAACACCAACAAAGTTAGTGTAAAATAATCCATTCTTAAAAAATTTATCTTGATTATCGTATACATTCCAATATGCTTGGTCACTATAGGCAGAATCAGTAAGTGTTCTACTTCCGCTTAATACATTACCATCATCATCATATACAACACCATCGTACTTAGTATAGCCTATTCCTTCTCCATCAAGTTTATAAGGGTGATGATTAGATTGATCAATATTTTTTACCAAACTAGATCTACCAATTTCATTTCTTAATACTATTTCATATGATTCTTCAGTTTTACTTCCTCTTCGCGTAGTAATTACAATAACACCACCAGCAGCTCTTGAACCATATAATGCAGATGCGGCAGCTCCTTTAACTACTTCAATACTCTCTATATCATCAGAGTTCATATCCGCTAAAGAAGTTTGAACCATAATACCATCTACAATAATTAATGGTGAGTTATTTCCCAAAAGAGAAGTCGCTCCTCTTAACTGAATAGTACTTCCAGAACCTGGCTGACCACTTGTAGATTTAACTGAAACTCCAGCAACTTTTCCTTGCAAAGCACTAGATGCAGAAGTTGCAGGAACACGTTGTAGACTCTCGGCATCAACATGAGCTACGGTAACAGTAAGTTTCTTTCTAGAAGTTCTACCAGCAACACCTGATACTACCACAGCTTCTAACTCTTTAGAGTCCGTATTCATTGAAACATTAAGCTCATTTGATTCTCCTATAGTTATCACCATATCTTCGAAACCAACATAACTGAAAACCAATTCAGTTGAACCCTGAGGAACACTTATTGTATATTCTCCATCCATATTGGTTATAGCATGATAACTCTTATCACCTTTAAGGTATATAGTTGCCCCTGGCAATGTATTTCCTTGATCATCAGATACTACACCTGTTATTATCTTTAGATTCTCTTCCACAATAACGGAAGGTATTTTAGTTTCTTCTGTCTTACTATCAACATTAGTCAATACAAAATAATCATCACGTAATTTTTCGTACTCAAGATTATTATTTGCCGAAAGCTCATCCAATGCTGAAATAATACTTTTAGAATTTAGTAATTCATTGGCTTCATTTTGATTAATTGATAATTTAATTTTCGATTCATAAGTAACCATTACTTGGAATTTACTCTCTAAATCGTCAACTACCTGTTCGATAGAGATTGTCTTACTTTGATACCTTACATCATTAACATTTGCAAAACTTAAAATGCCAATAAAAGTAAAAATCAAATAGATTAAAAATTTGTTCATAGTCAATTTGTTTGTTATATGTAATTTATTTTATTTTCTATTTTAGTATAATACTGTCTTTTCTAATTATTAATTCCCTTTTAAATATTTTAGAAAGAGCTTTAACAATTAGTTCTACATCATCAGTAGGTGCAGAACCTCCAACTTTACTCATTTGAATATCTGTTCCATCAAGTATAAGTTCCTTATTATAATATTTTTTAAATATTTCTTTCAAATCCTCAATTGAATACTGGTCAAACTCAAGACGTGATTTCATCCAGTATTTAGAAACATTTGAATTAACTTTACACAAAACCGGCTGGGGCATATGAACACCATACGACACCTCATCACCAGGCAACATTGTAATATTATCAATTCCTACAGCAGAATATTCACAAAGTCTAACTTTCCCTTCATCAAGAGTTATAGTTGTAATATCATCATCATTACTTACATTAAACTTAGTCCCAAACACCTCTATGTCATAGTTTTTTGTATTTACTACAAAATTTTCTCCTTGCTGCTTCGCTATCGAAAAATAAGCAGAACCTTCAATAATTTTAACCTTTCGATCAAAGCCCATTATTAAAGAATTATTATAGGATATTATGGCATCATTATTCAGTATTATAGTAGACCCATCAGGAAGAACTACATTCTTACTATTGTCAGCAGTATAAACTACTTCACTATTAAGGTCATTATATGTGAATAATACAGCTACTAACAAACCAACAACAACAGCAGCATATTGAATTGCTTTAGCAATAAACCTTTTCGCATATTGACTCTTTGCCTGTTTGATTTTTTGGTCTCTTATAAAAACAATTCTCTTCCTATTAAAGCTGTACTTAGGCTTATTAAGGGTGTTCCATATCTTTTTGGAATCTAAATATGCCAAATCAAACTTTAGGTCCTCATTTCGCATCTTAGTAATCATCGCATCTTCTTCCTTAGTCGTTTCACCAGCAAGGTTCTTTGCAATTATTTCCCAATTTGTGTTTTTCATTATTATTCTAGTTATAATTTTATTATTTGTGATGTTTGAATAGTGTCTCCATTATGCAGTCTAAATATATACATCCCTTGATTCAAATACCCTACATTAATCTCAATTTTTGATTTACCAAAACTTGATGAAAGTATATTAATATATGTTCTGTTTCCCAATAGATCAAACAATTCGATAGTGCTTCCCGACAAATACTTAGATTCAATTGTAAGTTTATCTTTCACAATTGTTGGATATATCGCGAGCTCCTCTGAAACTTGATTATCTAGCTCATTCTGTATATTAATATCTTCATATTCAGACCAAGAATCATCAATCCAATTTCCAAAACATTTTGCACGAACTCTAAACTTATGAATTTCAGTATTATCATATTTATAAGAATATGATTTCTCAGTAATATTATCTTCTAAATCTTCCCAATTTGACGAACCCTTTTTAACTTGTAGTTGGTATGCATCAGGCGTTACAGTAGTTGGGTAATACCATTCAAGTTCTACTGTCTCATTATTAATATTTAATTTAGGCTCTCCTATTTCTACAACAGGAATAAAATCTACAACACCAGCTGTTATATTACTATAACCTCCCGCATTAAAGCTTCCTTGAATAGTATACCAAGCATTTGAACTTCCCCACCAACCCATATTAAGGTGATAAAGGTCGCTACTAGATTTTAACCCATCGCATACAACAGCATGTCCTGCTCCCGAACTAGTATAAATTGCAAATTGCACTGGTAATCCTTTGATTATATTATCATCTACAGTATTCCAAAACCCACTACTTGATTTAGTAATATGCCTAGAAGTAAATCTAAAGTGTTTTTTTGCTGCTGCAGGTATTCTATTAATATTAGAGGTTGAACCATTATATTCAAAGTCCATATCCACAGAAACTGCACAATGATATGATAAGTTTCCTAACTCAGCTCTTTCCTTACTAGATGTATTTTTTGTATGATACTCATCCAATACTAATGACCAATTATAATACTTTTCATCAAAATCCGCACTATGATTTCCTTTTGTAGAACCATAATTATCATAATATGAATGGCTACCTACGCCTATTCGTGGCCATTCGTGATATTGTAATAGTTCTACAAATGTAATTGCTACACAACCAACGGCATAATTACTTGGAGTATAATAATTGGTTACATTAACAGTATTACCTAAGTCATTTTTACAATTAACCTGACCATAAATATTACCTAAAAATGGACCGTAGTCACTTTTAGTATCCTTAATTCCATTAGTCTTAATTTCTTCCCATTGCAATAGGTTTTTCGTCCTATATTCATTGCTTTTTGAGTCATTAGAGCATCTTTTTAAGAAATTGCTTAAATCATCAATTATAATATCTTCAAAGTTTATTTTGGAATTTTTATCTGCTTTGGGGAAACTGTTTTCTATAGAGTATGCCTTAATCGGAGGGAGTTGTTTATCTGCGCTAATAACAACAAAGGCATTCAAATAATTATATACAAAAGCTAAAGTATCATTATTATCAATAATAATTTTTTCTTGGAAATATTTTGACGAGATGTTATATGATTGCTCAAATTTTTCTTTAATTACCAACACTTCTTTTTTAGAAACATGTTGTGAAAACAAAGTAATATTACTTAATAAGACAAACCATATAATAACTAGTAATCGCATATTTTACTTAATTAATTTTGTAATGGTTCTTGTTATTCAATATAGGTTAACAAAAACCATAAAACACTTTATATGTCTACTTTTAAACCTTAATAATAATTATTTTATATTTTTAAGACCTTGTGTTAATTCTATGGTAAAGTATCAAAAAAATAGTGAGTGTTGATTATAATCAACACTCACCTATTATGTATTATTTAACTACAACAAATTTGCTGCTGTAAGCTTTATTATCTATAGTAATTTGATAGAAGTACATTCCTGAATTGAAATCTGAAACATTAAATCTATATTTTGTAGAATTCTCATCTATTACATCTGTTAAAACAATTTTACCAGTAAGATCAAATACTCTAATAGAAGCATTTTTTGCAGACTCAAAAGTAATAGTAATTTCATCAGAAGCTGGATTAGGATAAAGAACTATATTTTGCTCTTCTTTTGCATAAGTAATAGAAGTATTATCTTTTACAAAAGTACCTGCCTCAGCAGCAACAATCATTTCTTTTACTAATAAATCAATATCAGCTTGAACACGAGTACTACCATCACCTAAAGAAGCAATACGTAGGCTTGTTGTAATTACGTTTTCTTTATAAAGACCGTTTACCATTCCAGCAAAGTCATAATCATCAGGTCCCATTTCAAATAAAGCTATTGCCTTATTAGTAATTTCAAAACCATCACCATACCATAACGCACTCCATTTCCACTGAATAGAATCTATTGTTGTAATAGTATTTGTAGCAGCCGGAAGAGCTAAAGTAAGACCAACATATGTACCTACTGTATCGTCAGCGTGAGATTGACAAGCATATTTAGAGATACCCATAACATCGTATACAAAATCGCCATCAGCAAAATCAACTGGTGCCGAACCATACATATTATACATAAAATCTAAACCATCAACCCATACAACTCCGTTTGAATCAATATATTCTCTTAAAGCTTCATTATATTGAACAGTAGCAGTAGTATCCCATAAGTATAAATCTTGACCATCATTTGCAGTATGCCATATAACCATATCAAAATTATTTAAAGTAGCAAAATCAGGAGCTACAGTATCAATATTAAGAGTATCGTATGAATAACCAGAATTAATTAGTGCTGTTTGTACATACGACCACTCATCATAGCCATTTGCATCATCATCAACTAATAAAACGCTATATCCTGCAGGAGGAGTATTCTTAGCAAAAGTACCAGCCTCTGCAGCTACTATCATTTCTTTTACTACTAGGTCAATATCAGCTTGCACACGCGCACTACCATCTCCTAAAGAAGCAATACGAAGACTTGTTGTAATTACGTTTTCTTTATATAGACCATTTACCATTCCAGCAAAGTCATAATCAGCAGGTCCCATTTCAAATAAAGAAGTAGCATCTGTAGTAATTTCAAAACCATCACCATACCATAAAGCACTCCATTTCCACTGAATAGAATCTATTGTTGTAATAGTATTTGAAGCTGTAGGAAGAGCAAGTGTAAGTCCAACATATGTACCTACTGTATCGTCAGCGTGAGATTGACAAGCATATTTAGAAACACCCATATAGTCATATACAAAGTCTCCTGCTGCAAAATCAACTGGAGCAGAACCGTATTTTGCATACATGAAATCTAAACCATCAACCCAAACTACTCCACCTGCATCAATATATTGTTTTAAAGCAGGGTTAAACTGAACTGTAGCAGTAGTATCCCATAAGTGAAGATCCAGACCATCATTTGCCGTATGCCAGATAACCATATCAAAATTATTCATTGTAGCAAAATCAGGAGCTACAGTATCAATATTAATAGTATCGTATGAATAACCAGAGTTAATTAGTGCTGTTTGTACATAAGACCATTCATCATAGCCATTTGCATCATCATCAACTAATAATACTGAATATTGTGCATTTGTAGAAACAAAAGCAAAAAGTAAAACTGTTAATAAAAGTAATTTGTTTTTCATGTGAATTAGATTTGTTTATTAATTTATTTATAAGGTATCGACAATTATTGTCATACTATATATAAGACGTTATTATTATTATTATACCCTACCCTTTTTTTAACTTTTTTTCACAAATATTTGGGAATAACTACAACTAAGAGTGTATATAGTTAATACACTGTACTTTACTGCCAAAAATAAATAATAAACTAAATGTAAATTAGTCTTAAATCATATTAATTCTAAAACTATAATTAATAAAAAATTACAAAGTCTTTTTACTACTTTTGCAAACCCAAAAACTTTATTAAAATCAAATAATTATGGCAACAGTAGACGATAAGAAAATAATATTTTCGATGGTAAGAGTTAGTAAATCTTACGAAAATAATAAGCATGTTTTAAAAGACATATATTTAAGCTTTTATTATGGTGCAAAGATTGGTGTTATTGGCCTTAATGGTTCTGGTAAATCCACTCTATTAAAAATTATTGCTGGCCTAGAAGAACGATACCAAGGCGATGTTGTTTTTTCTGAAGGATATAAAATTGGTTACCTAGCACAAGAGCCATATTTAGATGATAATAAAACTGTAAAGCAGGTAGTTGAAGAAGGCGTTCAAGAAACAATGGATATTCTTAAAGAATATGAAGAAATAAATCTAAAGTTTGCCGAGCCAATGAGTGATGACGAGATGACTAAACTCATTGATAAGCAAGGCGTACTTACCGAAAAAATAGATCAATTAGATGCTTGGGAAATAGACTCTAAGCTTGATAGAGCAATGGAAGCATTACGCTGTCCTGCGGGAGATACTCCCATTAAGAACTTATCAGGAGGAGAGCGCCGCCGCGTTGCACTAACACGCCTTATGCTTTCAGAGCCAGAAATTCTACTTTTGGATGAGCCTACCAACCACCTTGATGCTGAATCAATTGATTGGTTGGAACAACACTTACAACAATATAAAGGAACAGTAATAGCTGTTACCCACGATAGATATTTTCTTGATAATGTAGCCGGATGGATTCTTGAACTTGACCGTGGCGAAGGTATTCCTTGGGAAGGGAATTACTCATCGTGGTTGGATCAAAAAACTAAGCGCATGGCTCATGAAGAAAAAACTGCAAGCAAACGTCAGAAAACTCTTGAGCGTGAGCTAGAATGGGTACGTATGGCACCTAAGGCTCGTCATGCAAAAAGCAAGGCTAGACTAAAAGCCTATGATAGCCTAATGGATAGTGATACTAAGGAGAGAATTGAAAAACTTGAACTTTATATTCCCAATGGGCCTCGTTTGGGAAGCAATGTGATTGAAGCACAAGGAGTTTCTAAAGCTTTTGGCGACAAGTTAT
>Ga0164318_10001681_pt1 | contig 19948 bp, 13 predicted proteins | sample GuaBasSedimGuay9_FD_113734 | JGI IMG/M metagenome (GOLD analysis project Ga0164318, IMG submission 113734) | Subseafloor sediment microbial communities from Guaymas Basin, Gulf of California, Mexico - Guay9, Core 4571-4, 0-3 cm | ecosystem: Environmental > Aquatic > Marine > Hydrothermal vents... | reverse complement strand
CTTTATAAGTTTGCAAAATTTTAATATTTGCATTTGATAAAGAGGTTCTGTTTTCATTTACAACTTTACCGAAAATTATTATATTACTTGTTGTTTGAGCCTTTGCTGACAGATGTAATATTATTATTAATGATATTAAAAAAAATATTTTCTTGTTTGATTTCATTAATATATTTCTAAAAAATAAATTTCTTTTTCAATATTTGTTCTATACACAAATTCCCATTATAAGTACATCATCAATCTGATCATTATTTCCTTTCCATTCATTAAATGTTTTACTTATCACTTTTTTTTGTTCATCCATTGGATAGTTTTTTATTTCAGTAATAAGTTTCCTAAATGCTCCGGACTTATATTTTTTCCCTTCTGCACCTCCAAATTGGTCGATATATCCATCAGAAAAAAGATATATTTTATCTCCTTTTGAAAGTTGAAGACTTTTGCTTGAAAAATCTTTCATATTCAAATAATATCCTATCGGCATTTTATCACCTTTAAACTCAACAAAATTGTTACTTTTTATTAAATAAATAGAACTATTGGCACCTGCAAATTCAAAAGAATAATCATTTTTATTAATTGAACATATAGAAATATCTAAACCATCATCAATTTCATTATCTTCTCCTTTTTGTTTTAAAGCTTGTATTATGTTCACCCTTAATCTATTTAATATTTCAGATGTACTTGTAATTCCATATTCATTAACAATTTGATTTAAAGAACTTATTGCAAGCATACTCATAAAAGCGCCCGGAACTCCATGTCCTGTACAATCTGCAACAGATAGAATGAGTTTATCTTTTTTATCGTTCATCCAGTAAAAATCGCCACTAACTATGTCTTTTGGTTTAAAAAATATAAAATAATCGGTAATAAAATTATTTAGAATTTTTTCATCCGGTAAAACAGATGTCTGAATTTTTTTAGCATATTTAATACTATCGGTAATTTCTTTATTCTGAAATGCTATTTTATTTTTCTGTTTTTTCAACGACACAGTCATCTTTTTCTTTTGTATGTAGCTATAATAAATAATTCCGAAGATAATTGCCAATAATATAAAACCTGCTAATAATCCATTTCTTTGGATTCGTTTTTTTGTTAATTCAATTTTTTGTAATTTTTTCTCCTTATTTAATAGAACTATTTGTTGTTCATTCTTTTGTTTTTCTACTCTTGCAAATACTTTTTGTTTTCTAATTTCTTCTTTAAATTTATTAATTTCAATGTTTTTTTCTACACTTAATTTATATAAATAATTATTCTGTTCTAATAATATTGTTCCATCCTTTTCTCCTGTCAAATATTTTTCTATTTCTTCAGAAATTTGTTGTGGTTTTTTATCACTCCCCTCAAAATATTTTAGAGAAACATAAAGCTCATAATATTTAACAGCATTATGGCAATTATCTATTTCAGCATATAACTCAGACAATGCTTTATAATTTTTATAACGAATTTCAACTAACCAATTATTTATAGCAATTTTATTGCTTTTATTATAATATTCAAGAGCTTTTTCAAAATTTTTCTGTTTTTTATAAACGTTACCAATATTGTAAAAAGAAACAGCTATGCCTTTAAAATATTTTAATTCTTCTTTTATATCAATTGATTTTTGGTAATTATCAATAGCTTCATTAAAATTTTCGTGCGAATAATTAATATTACCGATATTATTTAAAGTTAATGCAGAACCATATTTATAACCAATCTTTTGATATATTAACAAAGATTTATTATAGTATTCCATCGCTTTTTTGAAATCATTATGCTTATAATAAATAATTCCGAGATTATTCAAAGCAGCAGCAATATTCTGTTTATTATTAAGCAAACTGTCATTTTTAAGAGATTCTTTATATGAACGAACTGCATTATTAAAATCTCCTTTTTCATAATAGACTTTACCTATTTCATAATGTAATTTACTTGTTTCAAGCAAATCGTTTAATTTTTCTCGAATCGAAAGTGATTTATTATAATATTTAATGGCTTTATTATAACTATACCATGAAAAATAAAGAGTTGCTATGTTTTTATAAGTAAGTGCGACTCCTTGTTTGTTGTTTAATTCTAATTCAATTTTTAAAGCTTTTTCATAATATTCTATTGCCAATTCTCTTTCATTTAAGAAAAAATACAAGCTGCCAATTTTATTTAACAATTCAGCAATTTGCTTTTTATTTTGATTTTTCTGTGCTATTAATAAAAGAGATTTGTATCGTTTTAGTTCAGACCTTAATAAACTATTTTCATCTAAAAGAGGAAATATAATAGTTGAAGTTAATTTTACACTAACCGGCTTTCCATTATTTTCTCCCGGCTTCCATATCGGCATAGATTTAATAAGTCGTAAAATTTTATTATCAAGCGAGGGATTAATCCCCTTAATTATTTTCACCTTATTGACTAAACCATATTTATTTATTACATATTGGACAATAATACTATCTTTTACAGGTATAAAATCTTGTTTCGACAAGTTTATATTTCTTATTAAATATAACTTTATACCGAAACTACCTCCGTAAAATTCAGGCATATTATCTACTTTACGGAATATTTTACCTGAATTTATATTTTTGCCAGTGTCATAATATTTAAAGTTGCTTGTTTGTTCATTAACAGCAAAATTAGTATCAGTAGCAAGGAATTTATTTCTTATCTCAGAAATATCAATTTTTTTATCTGTTATTTGGTTTATTTCTTTTTGACTTTCTGAACCGGTTAATTTTGCACCGTAAGCAGTTTTAAGTTCCTGTTTATATTGAATTCTTAATTTTTCCAATATTGATGTTAAATCGTAATCTAATCCGTTAAGCGAATCTATGTAATGATTATACCTATAATAAAATTCTTTTGATTTATATTTGTTTCCTGAAGCATTATATATATCGGATAGCCGGTTGTATGAGTTTAGTAACAATTTATGATTTTGCTTCTTTTTTGCTATATCAACAGCTTTATTAACAAAATATACAGCCTTATCATATTGTTTCATTGAAGAATATACATTTGAAATATCTAATAAACAAACACCTACCTCATTACTTTGATAAAGTAACATTCTGTAATTTAAACTTTTATTGTAGTATTCTAATGTACTGTCGTACTGTTCAATTCCTTGATATATTCCTCCAATATTTGTATTTATTATTGCTAATTGTTCTAAACTGTCTAATTGCTCATATATTTTCTCTGCTTTTATGAAATAATTGATTGCTTCTAATGGAATATTATAATTTTGATAAATAACTGCTATTTGACAATACAATATTGCTACTTTATTATAGTCTTGTTTTTGTTTTAAATATTTTACAGCTTCTAATTTTTGTTCAACATCTGCTTTAATATTTCCATTCAAATTCTGTGCAAAAAGCAACGTATTATTAAAAATTTGAATTTGAAGCAAAATCAATAAACATAATTTGAAAAAGCATTTCATCCGGTTATGTTTTTATATTAGGTTGATATCTATCTGTTTGTATTGTTATTAGTACACGAATTTTTCATGAGAGGAAAATCCAAGTAGGTTGCGTTCCAATTTCTAATTTTATTATATATTCAAATTTAGAATTTTCTTTTTTAAATTCAAAAAAATTTATTTTTATATACAACAGCTTTTTACATATTAAAGAGGGCAAAAATATTTTTTTGTTGTTGAGCATAGTTTAAAAAAGTTCAATTAAAAAGTCATAAAGCAAATTTAAAAGCAAAAAAATGAGAAAGTCAATTTTATTTTGATGCTTGGAGTATGTTTAAAAGCATTATTGTGTGCATACCATTAATTTATTGGATTTAATAGCCCCTCAAACTTTGCTCTAATTTAGTAAGTGATTATTTATTAAACAAAGAATATTAATAAAATCTTGTGGGTTTAATCCTAATTAACCCGAAAAATTCATAATTTTTCTACGCTTAAGAATTACCAACAAATTTGGTGTTTTTTAAACCCCAAATTTGGTTACTTCTAATGCGGGATTTCCCGCTTTACTTCCCACTATCCATCGCTAATTCATGCAATTCACTTCGTTTTTGCATGAATAAAGCGGGTTAATCCGACGCTTCCAGGACCTTCGGACGCTGGAAGGTCTAAGAATTCAACTTTATTTCACTTTCTAATAAATTTATGAGATTGCTTCACTATCGCTCGCAATGACGAGCTTTAAATACTTTGCTAATCTAAAGGCAATGACGAGAATGCAAAAAAATCAAAAAGGATATCCAATAGCAATGTTAAAAGTCCAGTCGTCGTATTTTATTTTTCGATGACCAAGTATCCATCCATTATTGAGAGGTTCGATTGGGTCGCGAGCTTTAACACCAAGGTCGAAGCGTAAGAGGAAAAATGAGAAATCAAATCTTAAACCCAAACCTGTTCCTATTGCTATGTCTTTATAAAATTTATTGAATTTAAACAAGGCTCCTTCGCGTTTATCATTTTGGTTGACAGCCCAAATGTTACCGGCATCGACAAAAAAAGCACCTTGTAATATCCAAAATAAATCGAAGCGGTATTCAAAATTTGCTTCTAACTTAAAGTCAGCCGATTGATTGGGATAAGCTTTAATTGTATCCCCACCAATAACAATAGGTGGCACTTCATAACTACCCGGACCGAGCGAACGCACCTGCCATGCTCTAATGCCATTTGCTCCTCCAGAATAAAACTGTTTAACAAAAGGTAAAACTTTGGAATTTCCATAAGGAAGTCCAAATCCTAGGTAAGAACGATAAACTAAGGTGCTATTTTTATTTAAAACATTATAATATCGAAAATCAAAATCGGCTCTAACAAATTGAGAAAAAGGCAAATCTAATAATTCATAACTGACTTCATTATTTTTAGGTTCTGAAAAGAGATTATAAATTCCGTAAAGTGAGTTCCCCGAAGATTCGAAATTTGTTCGAAAAAATACAAAATCACGATGTTTTTTTAAACTTTGGTTGTTATAAACAAAACTATAACTTGCCTCCGGTATAAAAAAGTTTTTATAACTATTTTCGAGATAAGTACCTGTTATTAAGCTGTCAAACTCAGTTGTGATATATGGAATTTTTACAAAATTAATATCAACAGGCTTTACAACCTGCTTTATAAATTTTGATGATTTCCAATAATATCCAAAGCCAAAGTTTGCAATTGAACGAGTATAATCAGGTCTTTTTTGATAATTATATGATAAAGATAGTAAAGTTTTGGGGTAATATTTCATATAAAAACTTTCAAACTTAAACGGAAGAAAAAACTTTGGTATGTCAATTTTTGCTTCTGTACCAAACTCAACAGTGTTAAACATTAATTGATTGGATTGATTTTCGACAACAGCTTGTTGAAACTGCAAGGCTCCTTTAAATTTTAAATCGAAAATCTCAGCGCCTTTAAATAAATTTTTATGCTTATAATTAATATTACCTGCAACTCCAACATTGCCTGAAGTATTTGTGCCTTCAAGTTCAACTGAATATGATTGTGTTGTGTAAGGTGTTAACTGAATATAACAATTTAATAATTGCTGATTATTTTCATCTGCACCAATCTCTTTGTAAGAAATATTGATTATTCTAAAAATATTTAATGAAAATAAATATTTGTATGTTTTTTCAACATCGGTTAAATTATAATAATCGCCTTTATGAATTAAGTTTGACTGTAAAATGACACTTGGTTTGATTTTAAGATTATTATGATAAATAAAATAAAATCCGTTATAATATGTAGTATCTAAACTTTTGTAATAATCATCACCTTCTTTAAGTGCTCTGCCCGGTTCAAAATCAGAATAAATGTATATATTTTGTATTTTATACTTATTGTGACTTTCTTTAACATTAAAATTTTCAGAAACTTTTCTAATATTCTTATTAACTTCAAGTAGCACATTTAGTTTATTGTCTTTTGATGAACTATCGACAACATAATTAATATAATCCTTTGAGAAAGTAAAAAACCCTTCGTCTTTTAACTTATGAGTTAATCTGCTTCTTTCATTTTGAAGAATATCAATATCGAACAAAACATTTTTCTTTAGTAATGAGTTTGCTGTATCGCTTAATATTATTGAATCTAATGCTAAATCCTTAATATTATAATTCAATTTGTTTATAATATAAGGCTTGTTTGTTTTAATGTCATAATGCACAACAGCCTTTTTCTTTTTATATGATATGGAATCTTTAATTATTGCATTATAATAAGACTTATTTTTTAAATATTGAATAAACTGACTTTTTGTTTTTCCTACAAGATAGTCATCTAAGATAACAGGCTCTTCTCCTACTACTTCTTTAAGCCATTTTTTTAATTTTGTTTCTTTTCCTGCATTTGAAAAGTTATAAACTCCAAGATGAAATTTAAATAATCCTATTAGTCTTCTATTTGGTTTTTGTTTTAAATAAGTTCGTAATTCTTCTTTATTAATATCTTTATTGTCACACTTAATTTTTACTTTATTTAATAAAAATTGCTTTTCGGGAACATATTTTGTTGAGCTACACGAAAACAGGAAAGGGATTAGTAAAAATAGGGAAATTATTACTATTCTCAGATATATACTTTGTGTGTTTATATTGTGCTTATTATGATTTGTCATTTGTTTCTCGTCATTCGGCTTCGCCGTCATTTAGTTATTAATTGCCAATCAGTGTCTGTTAAAGATTATTAATAATGAAAAACAATTTTGACACTTTCATGTCTTTCAGATTCTTGAAGTACTATCAATAACTAATAACCTGAGTTCGATATAATATATTATGCAAAATTATAACCTTTAATAATATAACTTTAATCCACTCTGAAAAGCAGAAAAAACACGTCATTACGAGTCCCGAAGCATCGGGAGAAGCAATCTATAGCTTTATAATTCAACATGTTGAGATTGCTTCTCCACCAACTGGAGAATCGCAATGACGAAAAACACTTTTCTGTGTAGTCTCAACTTTATAATCTTGTTAAACAATATTTTATAAAAATCTTAATTTTTCACAAAGATACTTAACTGATTTTAATTTTTTTATCTTACAAAAATAAAAAATTGTACTTTTGCTCATATTTTTAAATTTTAATAAAAAAAGATGTTAAGTAAAAATACAATAAAATTTATAAACTCTTTACAAAGAAAGAAAAATCGCAATATAAACAAATTATTTATTGTGGAAGGAGACAAGATGGTTAAAGAGATAATTAATTCTGAACTGGAAATAGAAAAGATTTTTTTTACTGAACATTGGGAAGAAAATATTAGTAAATATAATTTATCAAGCGAAATAATTACTGAGAATGAACTAAAGAAAATTAGTTCTTTAAAAACACCCAACAACGCACTAGCAATAGTCAAAATTCCTGATTATGAATTAGATACAAATGGAATTAAAAACGAGTTATCTATTGTATTGGATGATTTGCAAGATCCGGGAAATTTAGGGACAATTATTAGAACTGCCGACTGGTTTGGGATAAAAAATATTATTTGCTCGCAAAACAGTGCCGATGTTTACAATCCAAAAGTTGTTCAGGCAACAATGGGTGCAATTGCAAGAGTTAAAGTTCATTATGTTGATATTCAAACATTTCTGTCAAACTCTCATTTTGTCGACGATTTTAAAATTTATGGTACATTTCTCAATGGAAAAAACATGAATGAAACAAAATTAAGCGATAAGGGATTAATAATAATGGGCAATGAATCGAAGGGAATATCAAAAAATATTGAACGTTTTGTTAATGAGAAACTATTTATTCCCAATTACCCGTCTAATTGTAAAACATCCGAATCGCTAAATGTATCGACAGCAACTGCAATTGTTTGTTATGAGTTTAGAAGGGGGAAGTTTGGAGTTCATAGAGTTAAAAGTTGAGCGTTAAATCTAAAATCTCAATTCGTAATTCATAATTAAAAAACAAGGGCGATTTTTTCGGCACATTTTTCTCCATCTACAGCAGATGAAACAATGCCTCCGGCATAACCTGCTCCTTCGCCGCAAGGATACAATCCCTTTATTTGTGGATGCTGTAATGTTTCTTTATCTCGAGAAATGCGAACAGTCGATGATGTTCTTGACTCAACTCCTATAATAACAGCTTCGTTGGTTAAAAAATTTCTCATGCGTTTACCAAACTGCTTAAATCCTTCTTGCAATGTTTTACCAATAAATTCGGGTAGCCAAAAATGCAATGGAGAAGAAACAATACCGGGAATATATGAAGTCTCAGGCAATGAATTTGAAATACGGTTATTAACAAAATCAGCCATACGTTGTGCTGGTGCAATAAGTTTATTTCCGCCATTTAGAAAAGCTAATTTTTCGAGATGTTGTTGAAATTTCAAACCTGCTAGTGCTCCATATTGTTCATATTCTTTCAAATCGTCGAGACGAATTTCGACAACCATAGCAGAATTAGCAAACTTTGAATTTCGTGCTGAGGACGACATTCCATTAACAACCATCTCATTTGGTGAAGTAGAAGCCGGAACAATAAATCCCCCCGGACACATACAAAAAGAATAAACACCGCGGTTGTTAACCTGCTTAACTAAATTATATGTTGCAGCAGGCAAATATTCGCTTCTCTCTTTGCAGTGATATTGGATTGAATCAATCAAGCTTTGGGGATGTTCAATCCTAACACCCATTGCAAAAGGTTTTGCCTGAAGTTGAATATTTTTTTTATTGAGTAATTCATAAATATCAATTGCCGAATGTCCTGTAGCAAGTATAACAGCTTTGGCGGTAATTTTTAAATCATTATTAATTTCTACTCCTTTTATTTGATTATCATCAATAATAAAATCGCTTACTCTTGAGTTGAAATGAATTTCACCTCCAGCCTCAACTATAGTTTTTCTTATATTTTCAACAATACTTGGAAGTTTATCTGTACCAACATGAGGATGAGAATCGATTAAAATATTTTCGTCGGCTCCATGAAACTTTAAAACCTCTAAAATCTTTTGTGTGTTACCTCTTTTTTTTGAGCGGGTAAAAAGTTTTCCATCGGAAAATGTTCCTGCACCACCCTCTCCAAAACAATAATTGGAATTCGGATTAACATCCTGTTCTTTGTAAAGTGAAGCAATGTCTCTTTTACGGTCGGATACTTGTTTGCCTCTTTCAATAATAATGGGTTTATAGCCAAGTTCAATCAAACGCAAAGCAGCAAACAAACCGGCAGGTCCTGAACCAATAATTAATACTTCGGTCTTATTTTTTACATTCTGATATGTAAAGACAATTTCCTTCTTTTTAGGTGCAGGTTCATTAAAAACAATAAATAATCTTAAATTTACTTTAACCTCCCTTGAACGTGCATCAATTGAACGATTAATTACTCTTATAAAAGAAATTTTATTTTGATTAATCTTTAACTCTTTAGCTGCTAATAATTTATAAAATTTTTCGTCTGATGCTTGCTCAGGCGTCAGTGTTAAATTTATTATTTTTTGCATATCAAAGAGTTTGTAAAGTTGGTAATTAATGATTTATGATTCGTTAATCTAAAAATTTACTCAAAATAAAAAATCAGAGAAACAATCTTTGAATTCATTTTGTCGATAGAACGAGTATAACCTGATTTATCGTGTTTTAACACATCATTTAATCCAAGCGAAAATTTAATTTCAGAAGAGAACTTAAAATAAGAAAAATAATAATCTACACCAAAGCCCATTTCGAAATAAAAATCGTTATGGGTTAAGGTTATTTTTGGTTCTTTATCCTTATCTTTTTTAATTTTAATTGCCAAATCATAACTGTAATTTATGCCACCAATAACATAAGGTCTGTAGTTGTTTATTCGCTTTGCTCTATATTTCAAATATACAGGAAATTGCAAAAAAGTCGATTCTAAACTCATTATATGATGAACAGGATAAGTTTCATTCTTAATTGTATCCTTGAGCACAACCAAATAATCTAAATCTCTTTGTCCGAAACAAAGTCCGGGAGTAAATCTTAAATCCCAATTGTCGTTAACTCTAAGATTTGAAACAATATTAATATTAAAGCCGGGACGCCTTATGTTTTCAATTGAATTTATTGAATAAACCTTATCAGTAGCGTCTATAGAATCTATGGAATATAATGCATCATCCTTTAAAAAATTTCCTGCTTTTTGAATTGTAAAGTCCATTGTATTAATACCTAAAGCAAAGCCAAAATGATACCAGTAATTATCATATTTAGGCTTATTAAATACTTTATTTCTTTGAGCCGAAGCACTAATAGATAGAATACAGAATATTATAATTATTAATCGTTTCAAATTATTATAGTTTATTTTATTATAACTTTATTTTTCTTAAAATATTATAATTTAAACCTTCATCAAATATACTAAAAATATTTATTTCTTAAACACCCAATATATTGTTGCGATTCCGAAAGTTAAAGATAATGATTTTGTATTTACAAAACCCCGCTTATTTAATTCTTTAATAAAAACATCTGTTTCAGGGAAATTAGCAACCGAATAAGGCAGGTAATTATAAGCAAACTTATCCTTAGAAAACATTTTACCAAAAAAAGGTAAAATTCTTAAGAAATAAAAATTATAAATATGTTTTATTAAAAACAATTTTGGTTTTGAGAATTCAAGAATAAGTGCACAGCCCTTTGGTTTTAGCACTCTATACATTTCACTCAATCCCTTTGTTAAATTCTCAAAGTTACGAACACCAAAAGCAACTGTTATAGCATCAAAATAATTATCTTCAAAATTTAAGTTTTCGGCATCGCCTTGTTTTAATTCAATTATTTTGGTCAATTCTTTTTCTTTAATCTTTTTTTGCCCTATCTGTAGCATTTTTGTTGAGATATCTATGCCAATAATTTTTTTCGGGTTTATTTTTGAAGCCTCAACAGCCAAATCGCCTGTGCCGGTTGCTATATCTAAAATAATAGAACCATTACTGTTTTTTATGCTTTGCTTAAGAAGTTTAATTGTTTTTCTTCGCCAATATTTATCAATATTTAATGACAAAAAATGATTTAAAAAATCATAACTTTTAGCAATATTGTTAAACATTAAAGCTACCTCTTTCTTTTTTGATGCTGATGAATTATATGGCTTAATCACGTTAAAAATTTATTAAAGAGTACAAAAATAACATTTACATTAAATTTTTAAATACATAATTAAATAATTTAATCAATTTCTTATATTTGAATTTTAAAACAAAAACATGGGAATAATTATAACTATATTATATACAGCACTTTTCATTTATTTTATTTACAAAATTAGTTTTTTTAATATTGATGGCATCTCAAAAAAAACATTATCGGCTATTTTTATTTTAAAAATTTTCGCCGGCATTTTTCTAATATTAATTTATAAATATTATTACCAAACACGTTCAAGTGCCGATGTATTTAAATATTTTGACGACGGTAACATAATTTTTAGTGCTATTTACAATAATCCTGTCGATTATTTAAGAATGGTAACCGGTATTGATTCAGATGCGCCTCATTTAATGAAATATTACGATTCTGCTTGTTTCTGGATTAAAAATTTTAACTACGATTTATATAACGATAACAGAACGGTTATAAGGTTTAATGCAATAGTGAGACTTTTCTCGTTTGGCTACATAAGTGTTCATACGGTTTTTATGTGTTTCCTTTCGTTTACCGGATTAACTGCTATTCTGAAAGTTTTTTATCCAATTTTCAAAAATAAAAAAATCTGGCTCATATTAGCTGTTTATTTTGTACCATCGGTAATGCTATGGTCGTCGGGTATATTAAAAGAAGGAATATTAATTTTTGCTTTTGGTTTAATGCTTTACTCATTCACAACACTACTTTATAACAATTTTAAAATTAAATACTTATTGGCTCTTATAGGTTCAATATTTTTATTATTGATATCGAAATTTTATGTTCTTATTGCTGCAATTCCCGGACTGGTTTTTCTGATTTGGATAAAAACTACAAACAGCAAATATTTAATTGCAAAATTTATTGTTGTTCACTTTGTTTTTTTATTGATTGCATTCAACACACAGTTAATAAGCAAATACGATTTTGCTCAAATATTAAGCAATAAACAGCACGATTTTATATCAATGGTTGACAGCTCACAGCATGTGGGAAGTAAAATTCAAATACCAATATTGGAACCAAATATTGTTAGTGTTACTAAAAACACACCACGCGCTTTGCTTAACTCATTTTTCCGACCCAGCATTTTCGAAGTCCACTCACCTATTGTATTATTAGCGGCTTTCGAAAATTTGATTATTGTTTTGCTAATTTTGCTTAGCTTTATATTTCTAGATAAAAAAGAACTTAAAAATAAATTATTGTTTTTCTGCATATCATATGTATTAATATTATTTACATTAACAGGACTGACAACGCCTGTTTTGGGAGCTTTGGTAAGATATAAAACACCGGCTTTGCCATTTCTGTTTATTATATTTTTATTTTTGATTAATGGAGAAAAATTGAGAATTAAGAATTAGGAATGAACTTTTAACTAACATATTATGAATAAAATAGCATTAATAACCGGAGCAACAGCAGGAATAGGCGAGGCAACAGCCTTAATTCTTGCCAAAAATAATTTTGATGTAATTATTACCGGACGAAGAAAAAACCTACTCAATGATCTTGAGAAACAAATTAAAGAGACTACAAAAGCCAATGTTGTTTCTCTAAATTTCGACATCAGAAAAAAAAATGAAGTAGAAAAAAATATTGACAGCTTGCCTGAAAATTGGAAAAAAATTGATGTCTTGATTAACAACGCAGGTTTAGCCCTTGGCTTAAATCCAATATACTCGGGTAATGTTGACGACTGGGATACAATGATTGACACAAATGTTAAAGGATTATTATACATCTCAAGAAAAATTATGCCAATAATGATTGAACAAGGTAGCGGTCATATTGTTAATCTTTGTTCAATTGCCGGAAAAGAAGTTTACCCTAACGGTAATATTTACTGTGCCACAAAACATGCAGTTGATGCAATAACAAAAGCCATGCGAATAGATTTAAACGAATTTGGTATTAAAGTAAGCTCAATATCGCCCGGTATGGTAGAAACAGAATTCTCAAAAGTTCGCTATAAAGGAGATGATGAAAAAGCTAAAGCTACTTACGCTGGTTTTACTCCTTTACTTGCCGAAGATATTGCCGAAAGTATTTTGTTTGCAGTTACACGTCCGAAACACGTTAATATTGGCGATATGTTAATATTTCCAACAGCTCAAGCAAATTCAAGTATTTTAAATAAGAAATAAATTAAAAACATTTATTTATTTCTTGTATTAAAGAAAAAAAAGATTATTTTTGCAATCCGAATTTAACATATAAATCTCATTGAGAATATACGATTCTCATTGGCATATATTTTTTGACTATTAAAAATAATTCTAATAAAGATGAAAAGAACATTTCAACCATCAAGAAGAAAAAGAACTAATAAACACGGCTTTTTTGAAAGAATGGCTAGTGTAGCAGGTCGTAAAGTAATAGCAGCAAGAAGAGCAAAAGGTAGAAAAAAACTTACTGTTTCTGACGAAAAAAGACATAAGATTTAATTTTTTTATACTTTAATAGTTTTAAGGTAAAGGAGCTAATCCTTTACCTTTTTTTTGTTTAAAATTTTAAAAAAAATATTGTTTTTTTGGGTTTACAATTCCAAACTTAATTCGTTAATTGTAATTACAACCAAGTAATAATCCTAAAATAACTTTACTTTTTTTATCCATTTTTACATTTTTTTGTGTAAACCTATTTTAGAACGAAACAATAAAGCGGATTAATATTCTTCTAATATTTTCACAAAATAAAAGTTCTTAGTATTTTTGTAAAAAACAAAACCATAAATGCAAACACAATTACAATCTGATATAATATTCACAAAATCATTATCAAACGATTTAAAAACAATAGCTGAAAAAATTGTTAATAATAAACGCATTAACGACGACGATTGTTTACTGCTTTTTGAAAAAGCAGGTCTTGGCTTTTTGGGAATATTGGCAAATCTCGTAAGAGAAAGAAAAAACGGTAATAACACATTTTTCAATCGGAATTTTCATATTGAGCCAACAAATATTTGCAAAAATCATTGTAAATTTTGTTCATACCGAAGGCTCGAAGGTCAGGAAGGTAGCTGGGAATACAGTATTGAAGATATTGAAAATATTGCAAAAAAATACATAAACCAACCCGTTACCGAAGTTCATATTGTAGGTGGAGTTCATCCAAACCGTGATTTATATTATTATGGTGAGATGATAAGCAGAATAAAAAATATTCTTCCAAAAATTCATGTCAAGGCATTTACTGCTGTTGAATTAGAATTTATGATAAAAAAATCGGGTTTATCAATTGAGCAAGGACTAAAAAAAATAAAAGAGTTTGGGCTTGATTCAATTCCGGGTGGAGGTGCCGAAATTTTTGACGAGACAATTCGCAAAGAAATTTGTCCCGACAAAACATCAACTGAACAATGGCTTAAAATTCACGAAACAGCTCATAGTCTTAATATTCCGACAAATGCAACCATACTTTACGGACATATTGAAAACTATTCTCACAGAGTTGACCACATGAACCGCTTAAGAACTCTACAGGATAAAACTCACGGATTTAATTCGTTTATTCCTTTAAAATTTAGAAGCGAGAATAATGCAATGTCATATTTAAACGAAGTATCGGTAGTTGAAGATTTAAAAAACTATGCAATTTCGCGCATCTATCTTGATAATTTTGATCACATAAAAGCATATTGGCCAATGATTGGCAAAGATATTACGCAATTATCGCTATCTTTTGGCGTTGATGATATTGACGGAACAATTGACGACACAACAAAAATTTATTCGATGGCAGGGGCGCAAGATCAAAACCCTACTCTTTCGGTAAACGAAATTGTTAAGCTGATAAAAGAAACAAATCGTATTCCTATTGAACGCGATACTTTATACAACACTTTAAAAATATACTAAGTATTTAATAGTTATTTAAATCGATAATTTTATATTTGCCTTAAACATTAAACATTTAGAAAAAGACCTGACAGGTTTGCTTTATAATAATTACAGGGGGTTTTTATCTTTTTGTCAAATAATTAGAAAAACCTGTCAGGTTTTGGTAAATTTAAACACTTATCTCATTGAAAATAAATTAGATAAAAAAAATATCACATGAAATTTTTAAAAGATCGAATCAAAAACATTTTCATCAGAAACATTATTTTAGCAATAGCATTAATCGTATTATTATATTTAATCATCTTATTGGGTTTAAATATTTATACACATCACGGACAAGCTTATTCTGTGCCCGATTTTAAGGGCTTATCAATAGCTGAAGCCGAAGAAATAATTGAAGATAAAGACTTTAGATATCAAGTTGTTGATTCTGTATTTATTAACGAGATGAAAAGAGGAGTAATAGTTGCTCAGAATCCTCCCGCAGACTTTAAAGTTAAATCAAACAGAACAATTTTTTTTACAATAAATGCGTTTACTAAACCAAAAGTTGAAATGCCAAACATTGTAGGTGTTTCGCTTCGACAAGCAAAAGCAATTCTTGAAACACGAGGTCTGTATATTGGAAAACTTATTTATGTTCCTGATTTTGCAAAGAATAATATTTTAAAGCAAAAATATGAGGGTAGTGAAATTCAAACAAATACATTAGTCGATAAAGGAGCTTTTATTGATGTAGTTCTCGGAAATGGTTTATCAAGTCAATCAACTTATGTGCCTGACCTAATTTTGTATGATAAAGATAAAGCATTACAAGAAATTACAAATCATTACTTGAATATAGGAGCGGTTATTTATGACGAATCTGTTAAAGATTTTAAAGACTCTTTAAATGCTTGTGTATTTAAACAACACCCAAAATATTCAGAAAAAAGACGAATTAGATTAGGCTCGTTTATTGATATATGGCTAACAGTAGATTCAACGAAATTGTATACAGATACATTATTAATTCAAACAGATTAATTTGATGAATAAAACTTTTTATAATTATCTATTTACCATATTTTTAACAATACTATTTTCAAAAACTGTTTTTTCTCAAGAAAGATTAGTCCCTTTAAATAAAAATATTGTTGTTGAAAATTATTATAATAAAAGTCAAATAAGTTTAAAAAGTAAAGCTGTAAACGATACTCTCGAGCTACCTTTTTTTGACGATTTCTCAACATCAACAATATATCCTGACACAAATTTATGGGTAGATAAATACGCCTTTGTAAATACAAGTTTTGGAATAAACCCACCCTCGATTGGCGTAGCTACTTTGGACGCAATAAGTTATAACGGAGCTCACTACGCAGAAGCTTCATCATCTCCTTATATTGCTGATAATTTGACATCAAAACCAATTAATTTAGATTATAATGCTGAGGATTCTGTTTTTTTCAGTTTCTATTTTCAGGCGCAAGGCATAGGCGACAAACCAGAAGTTAACGATTCTCTGATTTTGGAATTTTATGCACCAAATGAAAAAATCTGGCATTCAATATGGAGTACACCCGGCGATACAAATCAAAATTTTAAACAGGTAATATTTTCAATTACCGACACAACATATTTAAAAAAAGGATTCCATTTCAGATTTAGAAACTATGCAAGTCTTGCAGGAGATTATAACCCATCGGCAACCTCAAACGTCGACCAATGGAATATCGACTATATTAAACTTGACAAAAACAGAAGTATTGGCGATACTGTAATTCATGATGTTGCTTTTGTTAAACCTCCAACATCTGTTTTAAAAACATATTCGTCAATGCCATGGAAACATTTTATTTCTGTTTTCCCCTTAGAAATTCAACAAGTATCTTTTAATTACAGAAATAACGATACTATTGTTAGGAATATTACCAGTATGTTGTTTTTTAATAATCTTATTACTGATACAAAACTAGACTCGTTCTACGTAAATGTTGACAACTATCATGCCCTCGAGCACACTATTTATAATTTTAAATTAGATAATAATCCATTTCCAATAACACCAAACGATTCGGCTCTGTTTGAAGTTAAATGCAAAGTAAAAACAGATGATTTTGATTATGAAGGAAACAACATTGCTACGTTTAAACAAAAATTTTATAATTACTATGCTTACGATGATGGCACTGCTGAAAATGGTTATGGAATAGATTCAAAAGAAGCAATGTTAGCATGTAAATTCAAAACATACAAAACTGACACTTTGCAGGCTATTAATATGTATTTTAACCAATCGTTTCCTTTATCGGCAAGTCAACGAAGTTTTAAACTTACCATTTGGGATGATGATAATGGCTTACCCGGAAACATTGTTTATCAACAAACCGGCGTTAGACCTGAATATGAAAATGAACTTAATAAATTTCACACATATATTTTACCCGATTCCGTTAATATTATTGTATCTGATATTTTTTATGTAGGATGGGAACAAACAAGCGATGCTTTCTTAAACATTGGCTTTGACAGGAACAGAGTATCAAACAACAACACTTTTTATAACTTAAATGGAAACTGGTACAAATCTTCATTTGAAGGTTCTGTAATGATTCGCCCTGTTCTGGGGAAACCAATAAAAATTATAACAACAGATATTAATAAAATACAATCTGTTTCGACAGATGTTAAATTATATCCGAATCCTGTTAAAGAAAAATTATTTATACGCACTAATAATCAGAATATAAACAATTTGCATGTTCTAATTTTTAATAATATTGGGGAAATAGTATATTCAGGGGAAATTAATAATGGGTATATTGATGTAAACAGTTATAAACCGGGCATTTATTTTATTAGAATTAAAGATAAAAATTCATTTATTGTTAACAAAAAGTTTATAGTTATTAATTAAGAATTAGGAATTATGAATTGAGAATTAAAAAGTAACTAAATTTGAATTTTTCATCAGAAGAAATTAGTGATAATTAGTGTTTGCACGAAAACGTCCATATTGTCATTTCGACTGAAATGAGAAATCTCATAACATAGTGTATATACGTTGAATGGGATTTCTTCTCCGCCAGCTGGCGGATCGAAATGACAGCATAACTAAAATTTTACGGGTTTTCTTGCAGGCACTAATTAGTGAAATTAGTGTCAAAAAAAAATGTTTGTATATTTTCTTTTAATACGAGGATTAATATCAATTAGGAATTAACAATTAACAATTAACAATTAAACACATACTTTAAAACCCATTTTTTATGGTTGATAATAATCAAACAGAAGATAATAACATAGAAGTTGACGATGAGCAGAACGAATTATACGAGCATCATCACATTGTGGCAGATAAAGGACAAAAGCCTGTTCGTATTGACAAATTTTTAGTTGATAAGATTGAAAATGCTTCACGAAATAAAATTCAGTTAGCAGCTAATGCCGGCAATATATTGGTAAACGATAAAGCTGTAAAATCAAACTATAAAATAAAGCCAAACGATGTTGTGTCAATTGTTATGGCTTATCCGCCACGTGATATTGAAATTGTTCCTCAAGATATTCCCATCAATATTCTTTATGAAGATGATGATATTATCATGATTAATAAAGAAGCGGGAATGGTTGTTCACCCAAGTTTTGGACACTATACCGAGACGCTTATTAATGCACTTGCTTTTCATTTAAAAGATTCACCATTATTTAAAGATTCAAAAGATGTGCGACCCGGTTTAGTTCATCGTATTGACAAAAATACCTCAGGAATTTTAGTAATAGCAAAAACCGAAATTGCTAAACAAAAGCTTGCAAAACAATTTTTCGATCACACAATTGAAAGAAAATATATTGCATTGGTTTGGGGAAGTTTTGATGAAAAAGAAGGCACTATTACTGGGAACATCGGCAGAAGCCTGAAAAACAGAAAAGTTATGAGTGTGTTTCCCGATGAAGAATATGGCAAACATGCAGTAACTCATTATAAAGTAATTGAAGAATTGGGCTATGTATCCTTAATAGAATGTCAGTTAGAAACAGGTAGGACACATCAAATACGTGCTCACATGAAATTTATAGGACATCCTGTATTTAATGATGAAACTTATGGTGGCGAGCAAATTCTTAGAGGTACAACTTTCACAAAATATAAACAATTTGTTCAAAACTGTTTTAAGCTTTTGCCACGTCATGCATTGCATGCCAAATCGTTGGGTTTTATTCACCCAATTACAAATAAATATGTGTTTTTCGATTCAGAATTACCTGATGATATGGCGCAAACAATTGATAAGTGGAGGAAATATATAGTTAATAGATAATAAAGTTTGGAGTTGAAAGTTACCACACTGCTGTTCGGGATTTGTAATCCCGAATTAACAAATTGTATATTAATGCTTTCGGATTACAAATCCGAAAGAGCAGATGAGTTTGGAGTTGAAAATTTGTAAAGTTTAAAGTTAACTTATGAAAAAAAATATTGCTATAGTAGCGGGAGGTGATTCTTCCGAGTCGGTTATCTCATTACAAAGTGCAAAACAAATAAGCGATAATATTGATGGAAATAAATTCAATGTTTTTACAATTTATGTTAAAGGTTCTAATTGGGTTTATAAAAGTGAAAACAACAAGGATATAAAAATTAACAAAGATGATTTTTCATTTAGCATCAATAATAAAAAAACCACTTTCGACTGTGTGTTTATTGCCATTCACGGCACTCCGGGCGAAAACGGAATTTTACAAGCCTACTTCGATATTTTAAAAATACCGTACACTACTGCCGGACAACTCAATACTGCCTTAACTTTTGACAAATATGTGTGTAAAACATTTTTGAAAGATATTGATCTTTTAATGGCAAAAGCTGTTTTTCTGCGAAAAAATGATGAAATAAATCCTGATAAAATTATTGAGAAAGTAGGATTGCCTTGTTTCGTAAAACCCAACAATGGAGGTTCAAGCTTTGGCATTTCAAAAGTGTATGAAAAAAAAGATATTATTGG
>Ga0164318_10001680_pt1 | contig 19957 bp, 25 predicted proteins | sample GuaBasSedimGuay9_FD_113734 | JGI IMG/M metagenome (GOLD analysis project Ga0164318, IMG submission 113734) | Subseafloor sediment microbial communities from Guaymas Basin, Gulf of California, Mexico - Guay9, Core 4571-4, 0-3 cm | ecosystem: Environmental > Aquatic > Marine > Hydrothermal vents... | reverse complement strand
GGGGAACAATGAATGATATCAAATTTCCTTTAAAAGTAAGATTCTACAAGGGAAATGATATGCGTTATTTTCCCGCGCTTGATTTGGTGAGGGTTTTTGAGCGTGCGCTGCGCAGAACTTCGCTCCCTTTATACTTTACCAAAGGATTCAGCCCCCGCGTGAAAATGAGCTTTAGCCGGGCTTTGAAACTTGGAGTTGAAGGCGAAATAGAAGTTACTTTTTATTTTACCAGAGAAATATCTGCCGATGAATTAAAAGGAAAGCTTTCCTCTCAACTGCCTGATGGATTGATAATGGCAGATTAGGTAAAACACAGATAATGCAATGTAAATGAGACTTACTTGCTGAAACTTCAGCGCAGGCAGGAATTATCAATTAGCATTTTAAAATGCTAATTGATAATTTAAAAATCACAATGAATCTGCGTAAATCTGTTTTTTATCTGAGGTTATCTGTGTAAAAGCCGAAGGCTTTAACGGATAATAAAGCGCACTTTTATGCGGCGTGCCCTAAAAAATTCCTTCGTAAATTTCTTAGCTATAAGATGATTATACTTTTTGCAGGAAAATATATTGATGTAGGCGGTTTTCCAGTTGTCGGAAAAATGCCCGGTTATAGAACTTGTTTCTATAAGCTGAACTAAAGAATATCCTTTTGTGTATTCCTTATTCTTGCCAAAATACGGTATGAGAGTTTTCCCGTATTTTTCCATCTTTATAAGCTCGCAAAGACTGTCTGTATATTCCTGAAGTTTCTTCTTTGAAGATATAATATTAATATCACACCCATACAAATCCATAATGAGTTCATAACCATATATTTTATTTCTCATCCTAAAAGCCTCCTTACATAACCAGGAAGCCCCATGCTTCCCGTATGGACCTCTGGGTTGTAGTATTTTGTTCTAAGCCTCAATTTATTTATTCTCTTCTTTATATCTTTAACATTGAGCTTTTTGGGATTTGTACCCTTTGAGGCGATGATGAAGCTAAAGAAACCCCCGATATATGTGGGGATAGCGGCTAATTGCACTTCCACAACAGGAAATATCTTTTTAAGTGTTTTATAACTCGATTTTAGCTCATCTGCCTGCAGAGTAGTCGAACCGCTTTGTCTTATCATGATTCCTTTGCTGGTTAGGATGGAGTTTACCCGGGAGTAAAAACTCTTGGAAAATAATATCTTTGCGGGACCAATGGGGTCAGGAGAATCAACAATTACTATATCGAATCTCTCTTTCGTATTCTTTATGAATTTAGCACCGTCATCAATGACAATATTAAGCCTTTTATCATGGAATGATTTTTGGCATATTTTATCGAGGTATTTCTTTGATATATTAATTACATCTTTGTCTATTTCAACAAGATAAACCTTTTTTATTTTGTATTTAAGCACCTCTCTTAAAGCTCCGCCGTCTCCGCCTCCGATTATAAGTATATTCTTGGGGTTTGGGTGGGTTATCATAGCAGGATGCGTGAGCATCTCATGATATATGAATTCATCTGCTTCGGTGGTTTGTATAGCCCCGTCAAGCGTGAGCATTTTACCGAATCTTGGTGTGGAGTATAGCTGCATATCCTGATATGGAGTCTTTTTTCTATGTATGATTTTTCCTTTGACGCCTATTTTTATGTCAGGGTACAGGCTTTCATAGAACCACATTAAAATACCCCCCTTTTTATTTCCATTATCTGCACTTTAGCCGGTTTGAATTGTTTCTTTAATACCGGTATTGCCTTGTAAGGGTCTACGTCGCCGCAGACAAATATGTCTATCGCCGCGTATTTGTATTCCGGCCATGAATGTATACTTATATGAGATTCCGCTATTATCGCGACACCTGATATGCCCCCCTGGGGGTTAAATTTATGGAGGTCTATTTTAAGGAGTGTTGCGCCGCAGGCTTTTACGCTTTCTTGGAGGGCTTTTTTTATTTTAGGCAGAGAGGATAGACTACTTGCTTTCCATAGTTCCACTATAAGGTGGATTCCAGCATACTTTACATATCCGTTAGTAGAACAAAATTCTTTTTTCATCCCCCCTAGATTGGTATTTCCTCCTATAATACATAAGTTTTCCAAATAATATAATATTTAACCAGAAAAAAATAATTTTGCAAGAAAAAAATTAAAAATATTATTTCTTCTGGTATAATTGATATGGATTTTACCTTTTTCTTGTGCTATGCCCAACCAGCTTAAGGGCTGTTTGTGATGTGTATTCTTGGGATATTGATATTAACATAATATGAATTATCATGATTATATGATAAAAAGGGAAGAGGAATATGAGGCTTTATGCCGGCGCTGCGGAGCATGCTGCGGAGCATATGACGATCCTTGCGTCCATCTTAAGAAAGATAACAACGGCAAGTATTATTGCGATATCTATTCAAATAGATTCGGCCCGAGAGTTACTGTTGGGGGTGATAAATTTGATTGTGTTCCCATAAGAGATATTATTCACCAGCATTGGCCGAAAGATTACCTCTGTGCCTATAAGCGTATATATCGCAATGGCTCCTCCCGGATTGCTCAATACCCGGTATCTGCTCCGGGCGAATGATGTCCGGCCGTCAGGGTTGGCGGGAATGGTATTTAAGATATCTACAATAAGCGTTATTGAGTTGTCGTAAAAGCGATATGGTGAATAGCAGCTGTATAAAAATTTTGCGCATAATAGAGAATCAGGTATCGAAAGTTTCTGTTCCTTATGTCACAATGGTTTCCAACAGAAAGGGAGAGCCTTTTAGAATTCTTGTTTCTTGTATTTTAAGCCTGCGCACCAGAGATGATGTTACAGCTAAAGCAAGCGAATCCCTTTTTAAGATAATAAAAACTCCCTATGATATTTTGAAATTGGATACAGCTGAGATAGCAGAGATTATTTATCCTGTTGGTTTTTACCGTAATAAGGCCAGGGTGCTGCGCGGTATCGCACAGATTATAGTTGATAAATATAACGGCAGAGTCCCTTCTAATGAAGAAGCGTTGCTATCGTTCAATGGAGTCGGCCCAAAGACTGCTAATCTTGTTTTGGGCTTGGGATTCGGCATACCCGCTATATGCGTTGATACCCATGTGCACAGAATTTCAAACCGCTTAGGATGGGTATCTACAAGGAATCCTTATGATACGGAAAATGCGCTCAAGGGCGTTATTGCAAGAAAGTGGTGGATAAGATTGAATACTATTCTTGCTGCGTTTGGGCAGAACATTTGCCTTCCCATTTCTCCTTGGTGCAGCAGGTGCGAAGTTAGAAGTTACTGCAGGAAAAAAGGAGTTGAGAAGAACCGTTGATTAAATTGGTATTCCGCAGGAAAAGATATTATGAGAATATTCAAAGGGGTTAATCTCGGCGGCTGGCTCATGATGGAGGGCTACCTTCTCGGCGGAAGGAATATAGCAGAAAGTTATTTTAAGAGGCGGTTTAGGTCTGTATATGGGAAAGAAGAATTATATAAGTTTGAGAGGCATTTCCGTAATAATTTTATAGAAGAGAATGATTTTAAGCTTATTGCCGGGCTTGGAGCAGACTGTGTACGTCTGCCGTTTAATTTTCGCATAATAGGAGAGCCTCCTTTTAGCCGTATTAACAGCGGGTTCAGGTATCTGGATAAGGCATTTGATTGGGCTGAGAAGTATAGATTGAAAATCATTCTTGATTTGCATGCCGCCCGCGGTGCTCAAAACAAAGATTGGCATGCTGACAGTATGGGCAGTTCTTATCTGTGGAGCAATTCACGCTATAGAGAAAGAACATATATTCTATGGGAGGCAGTTGCCCAAAGATATAAATACAGAGATGCTTTGCTGGGGTATGATGTATTGAATGAGCCGGTCGTAGGCAAAAAGGACATGAAGATTCTCACAAGATTCTACTCTTCTCTGATAAAGAGAATAAGAGCCGTTGATAAAAAGCACACGATATTTTTGGAGGGGAACTTATGGGCTCAGCGCATAGAGTTTATTGAAGGGCTGCTGGGTGAGGATATAGCAGTGAGCATACACGCTTACCAGCCGCTCGATTATACTTTTAATTTTATTCCTTACCTTAGCTATCCGGGAAGAATTGGCAAAGTTTTGTGGAATAAAAGAAAAGTGTACAATTATCTAAGACCGTATTATGATTTCAGCAGGCGTAATAAAGTAGACATATTCGTGGGTGAATTTGGGGTGAATTTTAGGGGCGGTCATTCAGGCGAGATAAGTTATCTTGGCGATATTCTTGAGGTATTCGATAGCTATCATTTTTCTTATACGTATTGGACATATAAAGCAATTAGCGGATTTATATTTCCTAATGGGATATATCAGTATATCTCCAATCCTGATTTCTTATCGCGGCAGGGTCCTGTGTTTGGATGGGAGAATTATTTTAAGCTTTGGGGCAGATTTAAGAGCAAGATAATAAAATCATGGCGGACAAGTGAATATACATTTAATAAAGACATCGGGAAGGTTTTAAAAAAATACTTTAATAAGAAAAGTGTTAAAAGCAGTTAGCGGATAGAAAATGGCTCCTAGCTGTTAGTTTTTAGTCCTTGGCGGATAGTATACGGAGGCTGTGCAGGGTATAGAAATAGTACCGCGCAGCGCGTAAATAGAAAATACTGTGCAAGTGTTTTAAGTTAGAAGAGAGAAAACGCAGTACGCAATACGCAATACGATATATGTACTAATTATCTGTGTTAATCTGTGTATTTTGTCTGCGATTATCTGTGTTTTGACAAGGAGGTTTAAATGATTGTTCCCGCGATATTAACGGATAAAAGGAAAGAATTTATGCGTATGCTGAATCTTTGCGGTGAATTTGCAGAGTTTGTTCAGATAGATGTTATGGATGGCAAATTTGTGCCGTCTATGAGTATATCGCCGGATGATTTAGAGGGCCTAAAGAGCCCCCTGCGTTGTGAAGCCCATATTATGGCTGATGACCCCTTGAATTGGGTTATTCCTTTTAAGGATTTCGGGGCTCAGAGAATTGTTTTTCATTTTGAGATAAAAAAAGATAAGAATGAAGTTATACGAAACATTAGAGAGACAGGGTTAAAGGCAGGATTAGCGGTGAATCCCAATACGAAAATAGAAGAATTTTCCTCATTTGTTGATAAGGTTGATAGTATTCTTTTTATGTCGGTTGTCCCCGGATTTTATGGCGCTTCTTTTATACCGGGTGTGCTGGATAAGATTAAAAAATTTAAGGAGCTCTATCCGCGCAAGGAAACAGGTATTGACGGAGGAGTAAAGTTGGGCAATATAGAGGATGTTAAGAGAGCAGGGCTAAGTTACATATGCGTGGGCAGTGCGATTCTTAAGGCCCCTTCACCGCAAGAAGCATATAATAGTTTTTTAGAAGAGTATAATAAATAAAGCGCAGAGATCGCGGAGAGCCCGCAGATTACGCAAAAGTTTCTTTTATGCGCTCAGGGGAAAAATAATAGATGAATAAAGCAGTAAAGATAATAGTTTTGGTTGCAGCCGCAGCGTTTCTTCTCTATAATTATTACAGCAGATTTAAGAATAAACCTGTCCGTAGTTTCCCTTTAAATAAAGATATCCTGGTAAGCTCTGAAAACTACAAGACTATTCCTGAAATTGCTTTAATATTTGATGATTTGGGTGAGAGTGTGCGGGTATTACGCAGTATCTACTCTCTTAAAGTGCCATTAAGCGTGGCTGTTATACCCGGCCTTAAGTTCTCAAGGAACGTAGCGTATATATCAAAAAGATGCGGTTACAGTGTTCTTGTACATCTTCCTTTAGAACCAAGAGACAGCAAGAAGTATAAAACAAAGAAATACCAGTTTATAAGCTCATCTTTATCCGGGCGCGACATAAACAAACTTCTTAGGTATTATCTGGATTACCTTAGGATAGTAGTCGGAGTAAATACACATATGGGTTCAAAAGCGACGGAAGATGCTAAGCTGATGAGAGTGGTGCTTGAGGCAGTAAAAGAGAGAGGGCTTATTTTCATTGATAGCAGGACTTCTTTGAACTCGGTAGCGTTTGATTTGGCGCGTAAGATGGGTATTAAAAGTTTCTATAATGAAGGTTTTATAGACAGCTCTTCAGATAAGAATGATATAAAGAATAAAATAAGTGAGTTGGTGGAGAAAGCCAGAAAGAAAGGCAAGATTATTGTTATCGCCCATCCCAGGAAAGAGACGCTCGATGTGTTAAAAGAAGAAATGCCCGGTCTTAAGAAAGAAGTCTCTTTTATAACCGTTGAGGAGTATTTTGGATTATAGAAAATGAATAAAGTTCTGTTACATATATGCTGCGGGGTATGTGCTTTTGCCAGCATAGAGAGGCTTAAGGGCGAAGGTTATACTGTAAAAGGGTTTTTCTATAATCCGAATATCCACCCTTCAGGAGAGTATGAGAAAAGAAGAGAAGTACTTAATATAGTACGTGATTCGACTGGCATAGAAATAATTGAAGGGGGATATGACCCCAGAGAATGGTTCGCCTTATGCGAACACCTTAAAGATGAACCAGAGGGGGGAGCGCGGTGTAGTATATGTTACCGTATGCGCCTTAAAGAAACGTTTTTGTTAAGTAAGAAGCTTAAGTTTGACTATTTCACTACAACTCTTACAATAAGCCCGCATAAGAAGAGCAGAGTAATATTTGATATTGGCAGCCAGATAGGGGGGGATGATTTTTTGGCGATAGATTTTAAGAAAAAAGACGGCTTTAAGAGGACAAATGAGCTTGCCAGGAAATACAATGTTTATCGTCAGAATTACTGCGGGTGCGTTTATAGTTTGAGAAAATAGAAGCGGAAAAACCGCGGAACAAAACGCGGATAACGCGGAGTTCCGCTCATTTCCGCGTAGATATCCGCGGTAATCCGCTTCTAAGAAATAATGAATAGCTATTATTATTCTTTCAGCCGGTATCTAAAAAACCGTTTTGGCGGCCGCGTGCACCGTCTTAGTTTAGATGGTGGATTCGGGTGTCCCAATATTGACGGGACTTTTAGTAATAAAGGATGTGTATTCTGCAATAACCGCGCGTTTAGTTATTTTTCTCGCCATGATAATATTTCTTTGGAAAAACAGATCGCGAGCAGTATGAGTTATAACCGCCGCCGTTTTGAAGCTCAAAAGTTTATCGCTTATTTCCAAGGGTTTACTTCTACTTACGGCGATAAAGAATTATTAAGCAGGCAGTATAATGTAATACGTAAGTTTGATGATATTGTGGGCATTGCTATTTCTACACGTCCTGATTGTATTGACGAAGAGAAACTCGGCATTATAGAAAGTTTTACCGATAAATATGAGGTGTATATAGAATACGGTTTACAAAGCGCGCATGATAAGACGCTCAAAGCTATTAACCGTAACCACACATTTGCTGATTTTAAAAAGGCAGTAGATATGACTCATAAAAAGAGAAATATACATATCTCTGCGCATATTATATTGGGCCTTCCGGGAGAATCAAAGGAGGATATGCTTGATACTGCAAAAACTATTTCGGCAATGCCGCTTTGGGGAATAAAGTTCCACTGTTTGCATGTCCTCAGGGATACTACCTTGGATAGAATGTATAATAAAGGCGGAGTCAGGCTTTTGTCTGAAGATGAATATATAGATATTCTGATAAGTTTTCTTGAGGTTATTCCTCCGGACTATGTGATACTGCGGCTGGTTTCCGATGCTGATAAGGATTTACTGGTTGCGCCGGAGTGGATGAGCAGGAAACAGATGGTTTTGAGGAAAATAGAGAACGAATTTAAAATGAGAAAAACCTGTCAGGGCAGATTATATGAAAGTACTTGTTATAAGAGTTAGTAAAGCAAAAGTGAAAGTTGAAAGTAATCCCGCATCTTCTATAGATAATGGTATTGTTGTTTTTGCGGGGTTTTCAAAAGATGATGGTGACTCAGAGTTGACTGCGATGGCAGATAAAATTTCTAATTTGAGAATATTTGAGAATAAAGATGGTAAAATGTGGTATTCAGTCAGGGACAAAAACTACGACATTTTATGCATCCCTAATTTTACCCTCTGTGCTAATGTTTATAAAGGACGCCGCCCGTCTTTTGAGGATGTTATGCCGCCGTCTGAAGCAAAAGATATGTTTGATAAGTTTATTGTTGTTATGCGTTCCAAAGGCATTATTGTCCAGACGGGATTATTCGGCGAACATATGAATATAGACTTAACGATGGACGGCCCGGTGAATATCGTTTTGGAATATAAATATAGAAGCGGATATCCGCGTAGGTATCCGCGGGAATCCGCTTCTAAAGAATGAGGCAATATGCATCCGATACTTTTTAAAATCGGCCCTTTAACTGTTTATACATACGGGACATTTGTATTTATGGGAGTCGCGGCTGCTTATTGGCTTTCTGTCAGGGACGCCGCACGTCTGGGTCTGGACAAAGATAAGTTTTCTAATCTTTTCTTCTGGACGGTTATTTTTGCATTTTTAGGAGCGCGCCTTCTATACATTATAGTCGAATGGAAGCTGTTTATTGCACATCCTTTCTATGTAGCGTTTTCCCGCAGCGGCTTTGTGTTCTATGGAGGTATAATCGGCGGTTTCATCGCTTCCTGTGTGATTATTAAGAAATATAAGTGGGATTTTCTTAAAGCAGCGGATATAATCTTTTTGTATGTACCCTTAGGGCACGCTTTTGGCAGAATGGGATGTTTCTCTTATGGCTGTTGTTATGGAAAACCCACCAATTCCTGGATAGGGATGTTATTCCCTCCGGCGAGTCCTGCCGGTGCCGCAGGAGTAAAAGTAATTCCAACACAGATTATTTCCGCGTTTTTCCTAATCATTATCTTCTTACTTCTTTTGTATGTAAGAAGGAAAAAGAAATTCGAGGGGCAGGTTTTTATTTCTTATTTTTTCCTATATGGAACGTTTAGGTTTATTATTGAATTTTTTCGCGGTGACCCCAGAGGGTATTTGTGGATATTTTCTACTTCGCAGTGGATATCGATTATTGCCATAATTACGGCAATCATCCTAGGGAATAGAATTTGCCGGATTAAAAAATAACTTTTTATTTGAAACTTATACTCATAAGCATATAATATAGTAATGTCTGAAGTTGATATAGATAATTTTGATACCGAAGTCCTTAAGTCAGAAATTCCCGCGGTTGTTGATTTCTGGGCACCGTGGTGTGTGCCCTGCAAGAAAGTCGAACCTGCCTTGAGAGAATTGTCTCAAACGTTTGAAGGAAAAGTGAAATTTGTCAGAGTTAATATTGAGGAAGCGCAGGAATTGGCATCTTCTTATATGGTTATGAGCATTCCTTCCCTGATTATTTTCAAAGATGGAGTTCCTTACGGGAAGAAAACTGGTTCTATAAGCAAGATGGAGATAGAGAAGTTTATCCTATCTCACATCTCCAGTGGCAATTAGGACTGTCATGGTGAAAATCGCTTTAGCTCAAGATAATTTCTGGGTAGGAGATATAGAAGGTAATTCCCGCCGTATTATAGAGCATATTCAAGAGGCACGGAAGAACAAAGTAGATATAATAGCATTCCCGGAACTCGCGCTCGTCGGTTATCCGCCTCAGGATTTACTTCACAAGAAGTATTTCATAAAGAAGAATAAAGATGCCATCAATAGTATAGCTAAAACGGTAGAAGATATTATTGCTATTGTTGGTTTCGTAAACAGCTCTGATGATAGCGGGGATATTTATAATTCCTATGCTTTTATGCATAAAGGTAAAATATCAGATGTATATAATAAAATCAATCTTCCCAACTACGGCGTTTTTGACGAGAAAAGGTACTTTAAGCCCGGGAGAGACATATCTGTTTATTCTTTCAAGGGCTATTCTTTCTCGGTGAATATATGTGAAGACATATGGAGAAAAGACTATGTTAAGCTTCTTATGGATAAGAATCTGGATTTTATCATAAATGTTTCCGCTTCTCCGTTCCACATGGGTAAACTTTCAACAAGGAAAGAAATTCTTTCCTATACTGCCCGTCAGGCAAAATGTTTTGTTTTTTATTGTAATCTCGTCGGGGGCCAGGACGGCCTTGTTTTCGACGGTAAAAGCATGGTGGTTTCTCCCGAAGGTAAAATAGTAAAGGCCGCGGCAAGGTTCGAGGAAGATTTATTGGTTTCCAATTTCCCCCTTCGTGCAAAAGCCGTGAAAGAAACACAGGAGTCTCAGCCCGAAACTTCTTTTGAGGCGCTTTCCCTGGGCATAAAGGATTATGTAAGGAAAAATGGGTTTAAGAAAGTTGTTGTCGGTGTAAGCGGAGGCATAGATTCGGCGGTTGTAGTATCGTTAGCCGCGTTGTCTTTGGGCAAAGGGAATGTATATGCGCTTATTATGCCGTCACGCTATACCAGTAAAGGTACTTTTCGTGACGCTTTGCGTATATGCAGGAATTTAGGGATAAAATGTTCCATAGTGCCCATTGACAACATATTCAATTCATATATGGATTCGCTTAAAGAGCTATTCAAAGGCTATCCTGCAGATAAAACTGAGGAGAATATTCAGGCTCGTATAAGAGGAAATATCCTTATGGCTTTTTCTAATAAGTTTGGTTATTTGGTTGCTAATACCGGCAATAAAAGCGAGCTTTCCTGCGGCTATTGTACTTTATACGGTGATATGGTAGGAGGGTTTGGGGTATTGAGTGATATACCGAAGACTCTTGTGTATAAACTTGCCAATTACATAAACAGAAAGGTACGCAGGATTATTATACCGCTCTCGGTTATAAAAAGGCCTCCTTCGGCCGAGCTAAGATTTAACCAAAAAGACAGCGATACTCTTCCTTCTTATGATATTCTTGATGATATACTGAGGCTTTATATTGAGGAAGATTTATATCTGGATGATATTGTAAATAGAGGAATCAAGCGGAGCCTTGTTAAGAAAGTTATTAATATGGTGGATAAAAATGAATATAAACGCCGCCAGGCTCCGCCGGGTATAAAGATTACGCCCAAGGCGTTTGGCAGAGACAGGCGCATGCCTATTACTAATAAGTTTTCTCCTTGATTGTAACTTGAGTATGCTTTTAAGTATGGTATAATAGCGGAACGATGTTATTAGAAGATAAAATATACAAAGATTATGTAGGTGCGCTTAAGGCCCGTGATAAGTCAAAGTCAGACTTCTTAAGCTTTATCCGCGCAGAATTGAAAAATAAAGCTATTAGTTTAAAGAAAGAAAAATTGGATGATGCAGAGGTTATTGGCGTATTGAATAAACAAAAAAAGCGTCTTGAGGAGACTAAAGAGAGTATATCTTCTTCCTCAAGAAAAGAATTGATAGAGAACGTTAATAATGAACTCGCGGTATTAGAGAAATATCTTCCTGAACCTTTGGATGATGAAAGCATATTAAAGATAATAGAAGAATCTATTCTTGAGATTGGCGCGTTATCAATAAAAGATATGGGTAAAGTTATGAAACAGGTTCTGGCAAAAACCTCCGGAAAAGCTGATTCCCGCAAAATAAGCGAGATTGTAAGACAAAAACTGTCATCTTTATAATTCTATAATACCGTTTTTCAATTGTCACGCAGAAATCACCGGCGTTCACGCCGGTGATGGATATGAACGATTACCTTAACCCAAATAATACTAACCGCATTATTTGGGTTAAGCAGGAGAGCTAATTTAGGGGTTATTCGTAAATAATGTGGAGTAATTTATGTAAGTTATTAATAAGGATGGAGAAATAAAAAAGCATCGATTACCAAAGAAAACCTGGTATAGTTAGGTTAGTAAAAAGCAACTAACCAGAAGGTAACCGATGCGAATATATAATATCAGAAAAGCACTAAATATACCAGAGATAACAGGGATTTTATCAGAGACAGACAAAGAGATGCACATAAAACCGCAGCCTTACAAAAGGAAGCGGTTTGTGTGTTCAGGATGTGGGCAAGTCCACAAAATTGGTTACCATGAATGGGAAGAGCCGGCAGCAGAAGATTTGCTGATATTTGAAAAGCGGGTATATCTACATGTAATCAAGAGAAAATATAAATATTCCGTAGATAATCGTATTTATATTGGGGAAATTTCCTGGCTGAAGAAATGGGCTAGAGTAACCAGGCGGTTTGTTGAGAAGGTAAACTGATTGACAGCGATAATCACCAATCAAGAGACAGGATGGTTTTTGGGGCTGGATGATGAGGTGATCTATCGGATAGATAAAGAGGTTTTGGATGAGCGATATGCTAGCGATATGCTAAAGAGTTGGCGCCCCCGCCAGCAGCGATAAACTTAAGCATTGATGAAGTAAGCTATCGTAAAGTCATCGTTATTTAACTAACGTGGTAGATACGGACATAAAAGCTGTTATTTGGAATGATAGAGGCAGAAGAAAGGAGGTATTGGCCGGATATTATACTGGTATAGGCGAAGATAATTGTTCAAGAATAGAGTCGGCAGCCTTAGATGGGGCACGCAATTACATAAGCTCTGGTAGTCAATATGCAGTTAACGCTCTGATAGTTTATGACAAGTTCTGTGTGATACAGAAGCTAAACTGGGCAGTAGATATGATTGGGAAACAAGAATTACGTAAGGCAGGGAGGGATGAGAATAAGGAATTAATTGAACTAATGCATTGCCGGCAGAGATTTGTTCTTTTGAGAAGGAAAGATAAGCTTACCCCAAAGCAGGCTTCTCATGCTTCTCATCTAGAGAGGTTGTGTAGGATTAATGAGCCTATCTACAAAGCGATGTTATTAAAAGAGAGCTTTTTAGAGGTTTACGATTATAAAGAAGATCTCGCTAGAGCCGAAGGATATCTTCGAGGCTGAATTAAAGACGCCTTAACCAGTTCCCTAAGCGTGTTTAGAAAGATAGCTGAAAGTTTCCCGGAGAAAATACAGTATATTATCAACTGGTTCAGAAAGAAAATCAGCTCGGCTATATCGGAAGGCATCAACAACAAAATCAAACGTCTCAAACGTATGGCCTATGGGTATAAGGACATAGACTACTTCAAGCTAAAGATTCACCAACACCGTGGATTACTAAATCCCTAGGAGGTACGCACATTAATTACGAAAGAACCGAAATTTTCCCATCTTAAGGTTATTGCCGCCCATTTTGGAGGTTTTAGGATGCGGGATGAAGTAAAAAAACACCTTTTAGGCAAAAATATTTACTTAGATACCGATTTTTTCTTTGATTATCTTCCTAAAGATGAGATTGCACCTTTTATCAGCGGCCGCCCTGAGGATAAAATACTTTTTGGGACGGATTTTCCCCTCATTGACCAGAGAAAAGACATAAATGCGCTGAATAATATCGGTATACCTCGCCGTTTAAAAGAAAATATATTTTCCCGCAACGCCTCTTCTCTTACGAATGTTTAAACATTTATCTGCTTTTGCAGGAAAGAAGAGGTTTCTTATTGATATGCTATTTTTGCCAATTTTTATCTGCATTTACATAGAATAGAGAGGTGATTATATGTTTCTGTTTATACTGCCGGAAGGGTTATTTGGTTGTAAATTTAATTATTTTATGATAATATTGAAACGGTAAATGGCCTATGATATTAAAGCCGTATAGGTTATGAAAAAAAGAAGGAAGTTTATCCGTTTCAATGTCCCTTTGAGGGTAGAGCTGTCGGCAAAGGGCAATATAGCATTATCTTCGCGGGGTCAAGCCTTAGATTTTTCCCGCGAGGGCTTAAGAGTTTCAATTCCTTCCAATGACTCCATTCCTGATAATAGTGTGGAGCTGAAAGTTTTTCTTCCTAACAGATACAGTCCTGTGCTGATTCATGGAAAAATAATCTGGATATCCTCAGGCGATAGAGATGTAGAAATGGGATTAAAGATAAAAGAAATAGACGCTTCGGGCAAGGCCGAAATATTAGATTATATTTATAAAGTATGGAAGGATAAAAAGTCTAATGGGAGAAAAAGATAGAAACCTGAAATTGGGAGAGCTGCTGCTTAACCATGGGATTATAGACAGAAGCCAGCTCTCTGAAGCTTTGGAAGAGCAGAAGAAAAGCAAGAAAAAGCTGGGAGAGGTGTTGATAGAGAAAGGTTTTGTTGCAGAGAGGCAGATAATTGAGGTGTTAGCCCGGCAGTACCTTCTTCCGGTTGTGAATCCGTTAAAAATAGAGATAGAAGAGAATGTTCTCAGAATATTCTCCTATGAACTGCTTAAAAAGTATAATATAGTCCCTGTTAAGATACAGGATGACAACCTCTTTATAATTACAAATGACCCCTTGAATATATCAGCGTTCAGAGAATTGGGGTATATAAGCGGCTGCAGGATAAAACCGATGATGGCGGTTTCTAAGGATATAGGAATTCTGCTCAATAAATACTATGGGCCTATGCATTCAGCTCAGGAGGCTATAAAAGATATCGCTACGGACATTGACACTTCCAGCGCCCAACAAAAAGAGGAGTCTGTGGAAGCTGAAGCCGCCGCGGCAGAGGAAGCGCCGGTAATTAAACTGGTTAATTCTATTGTTGCCGAAGCAATGGAGCAGGGGGTTTCGGATATTCATTTTGAGCCGCAAAAAGAAAATTTACGCGTGCGTTTCCGTATAGACGGTATTCTCTATGAGAAAGTGATTATTCCTAAGAAGCTTCAGCCGGGAGTTACATCGCGTATTAAGATTATTTCCGGAATGGATATCGCCGAAAGGAGGAAACCTCAGGATGGAAGAATAAGTTTGAGGAAAAGAGACCGTGAATTTGACGTGAGAGTTTCTACTCTTCCGGATATATTCGGAGAGAAAGTGGTGTTAAGGCTTCTGGATAAGAAAAATGCAATTATTTCTTTGGAAAAACTGGGGGTGGATGAGAATGAGCTTGATATGATTGAATTCCTTATTCACCAGCCCTATGGGATGATTTTGATTACAGGACCAACAGGCAGCGGAAAGACTACGACTCTTTACTCTATGCTTAATATATTAAATGATTCTTCTCGCAGTATCGTTACCGTAGAGGACCCCGTAGAGTATGAGATGGATGGTGTGAATCAAACTGCTATAAATGTACGTGCGGGTTATACCTTTGCTACAGCTATCAGGCATATTCTAAGGCAGGACCCCGACGTAATAATGATTGGGGAAATAAGAGATTTAGAGACTGCCGAGATTGCTATTCAGGCAGCTTTAACGGGACATTTAGTGCTGTCTACTTTGCATACCAACAGTGCTCCCGGCGCGATTACCAGGCTTTTGGATATGAATGTGGAACCGTTTCTTATTGCTTCTTCCGTAAAAGGGGTTATTGCCCAGCGTCTTGTGAGAAAGTTGTGTCCTTTCTGCAGAAAAGAGAGTGTTGTGTCTGAAGAGATAAAAAATAAAATAGCCCCCTTGATTCCCTCTTCTATCAATGAGTTAATTTTGGCTAAGCCGTCAGGATGCGAGAAATGCCATGGTCTAGGGTATAAAGGCAGGGTGGGTATATTTGAAATTTTAATGGTAGAAGAAGGTATCCAGGAATTAGTTTTAAAAAGAGCCAATGAGCCTGAAATTACTGAATTGGCCGTATCCAGAGGGATGAATACATTAAAAGCATCCGGCATCAAGAAAGCTCTGGATAAAGTTACTTCTATGGAAGAAGTAATGAGGGTAACGTTTGTAGAAAGAGTTTATAAGTAATGAATACATTTGTTTACAAAGTAAGAGATTCCTCCGGCAAACCATTTACGGGTGTCATAGAGGCGGATAATGTAAAAGCCGCCAAGGCAAAATTGCGCGTAGGCGGTTATTATGTTGTTACGGTTTCCCCGCAACACCGAAAATCCAAGACTAATATTTCCGGAGTCAGGATAAGACTGGATACTCTTTTAATGTTCACACACCAGCTTAGCGCTATGATTGAATCAGGCCTTCCTATACTCTTGGGGCTGGATATTATTTGGAAGCAGATGACCGACCCCGTGATGCAGCTTATTATCAGCCAGATAAAGAACAGTTTAAACAGCGGGAAGAGCCTGTCTGAGGCTATAAACGAATTTCCCAGGGTTTTTCCTGTTATGTACCGTTCTCTTTTATCCGTGGCCGAGACAGGCGCCGGCCTTGCGCCGATTCTCAAGAAACTTGTAGGATACCTTACTGACCAGCAGCAGTTTGTAGCAAAGATAAAGAGGGCAATTACATATCCTTTAATAGTCGTGGTGTTCGCTATTATAGTGGTAATTCTGATGTTTACCCTGGTTGTTCCTACATTTCAGAAGGTATTTTCAAAAATTAATGTATCTCTTCCTCTTGTTACCCAAATAGTTGTGGATATTTCTCATCTTATGAGGTCTGTATATTTCTGGATAATTGCTGTTGCGTTGGTATCCATTGCGGTCTTTATATATAAAACAATTTCTTCTACTTATTCCGGCCGCCTCGGTATAGACCGTCTGAAGTTAAAACTTCCTATTTTTGGCAGGATTAATTATGTTGCTTCAATGGGAAGATTTGTCCGTTCTTTGGGCCTTCTTCTTAATTCCGGTCTGCCCGTAGTTAAAAGTCTTGAGGTTTCCAAAGCCACAGTTGTAAATAAATATATTGAAGAAGCTGTCGACTTTGTAAAAGTAAAAATTACGGAAGGCGATTCCTTAAGCGATGCTATGGAAAAAGCCAGGGAATTCCCAACGCTTTTAGTTGAGATGGTCGCGGTAGGGGAAAAAAGCGGAACGTTGTCCGATATGCTCGATAAAGTAGCTGTGTATCTGGAAGAAGAGCTGGACGCCCGGCTGGATAAATTCCTGACATATCTTGAGCCGATACTGATAATATTTGTGGGAGGTTTGGTGGCCTTTATTCTTGTTTCTATATATCTTCCGATATTCAGTATATGGCAGGGCATACACGGTTAGATTGTTGTTTTCTTGCAGATTTTATGTTATACTAAAATGGTATAGGGAGTAAAAAAGGAGGTTGGGATGAAAAAGTCTTTTACTTTAATCGAACTTCTGGTAGTTTTAGTTATCATCGGTATATTAGTCGCTCTTATTTTGCCCAATACCTTAAGGGCGATAAGGCAGGCGAATACCAAAACCTGCGCTTCTAATATCCGCACTATCAACACTGCCCTTCAGATGTGCTATTCAGAAAACAGAAGCTGGGCTAACTGTAATGCTTTGGCAAATTTATACCCCTATTATCCTGATGTAGATGGAGACGGGGCCCATACTATTGCGGACCAGCCCGTGTGTCCTTTCGGGGTAGCTTATACTCTTATAGGAGATAACAATAACGGATACCAGGTAGATAAATCCACGCATTTTAGCGCTTGGCCGGATACGCATCTTTAATATTTTATGGCCAGAGGTTTTTTGGGCTTAGTGTTCAGCGCTGATAGCATAATATATGCTTATCTGGAAAGAAAAGCAGGGGTGATTCTTTGCTCTAAAGCTGGTTCCGTGCCTTTTGATGAAGGGGTGCTTTCTTCTTCCTCAGTAAGCGAAAGTGTACACAAAATCATTTCCGAAGAAAAAATATCTCCACTAAAAGCGTTTGTAACCGTTTTTACGCCTGAGACTATTACCCACCAGATTAATCTTCCTAAAATGCCTAGGCAGGAACTGGACGAAGTTATTGCCGGAGAGATAGAGAAGGCGCCGGTTTTTGCTGATAAAGAATTTGATTACATATACCGCGGTTATGCTACTGGTTTAAACCGCCTTGAGATTACTTTTTCCGCTATACGCCGGGATATATTAGATTCTATTGTAAAAGGCGTAGAAGCGGTTAAGCTGTCCCTTGAAAGTTTGGAGATTGCCCCCTTAAATCTTCTTAATATCCTGCCAAACTTGCCCGCGACAGCCAAGGAAGAAGCCTTGCTTGTTTTGGGCCAGCGCCAAAGCTACATTATTGTTTCCGATAAAAAAGAGTGCCGGTTCTTCTACATGATGAGCACGGGGAAAATTGATTTGTATCCCTACAGTGACGGAAAGATAAACAATTCGGCGTTACTGCACTGGGTGGATGAATTAGACCGCATACTCAAGTCTTACGCTATAGAGAATAAAAAAGAAACGATAAAAAAAGTGTGGTTTATTTGGGACAACACAAAAGCTTCCGATTTAGCGGAACTTTTAGACAGCGAGATGAGAGACCACGAAATTAGTGAGTTATCTATTGGTGATATAACCGGTTTCAGGAAGGAATACGATGAGGAATTTAATCCTATATATTTCTTAGGCTGCTGCGGGCCAATTGCTCATATAAAGAAAATTAATAGCATGTTTGCCTTCAGCCATTTTCTATCTAAAAGCAAGCTGAAAAGTTATCTAAAAAAGGCTGTTTTTGCTTCCGTATTGTATATTGCTTTGATTAGTATTTTTGCGGTAAAGACTTTTATTATCTACAGTGCCAAAGAAAAGAGGCTAACGCAGCAGCTAGGAGAAATTAATGCTCAGAACAATAAATTAAGGCAGGAAACAGCCAGGCTTAAGAAAGAAAGAGATGAGTTCCTTGATATGCGCAGCCGCCTGCTTGAACAGGCGACTTTTGTAAGGAACCTTAACCGCATATCGTGGTCCAGGGTTTTTGGGGAGGTGGCCGCTGAATTACCTGATGAGCTGTCTTTGGCTTCTTTCAAGGTTCCGGAGTCGGGTAAAGTTGAGATAAAAGGCAGTGCTTTCAAAATAGAATCAGTTGCCAAGCTTATGCGCAAGATATACAAATCATCAGTGCTTCAGAATGCCAAATTTGATTTTTTAAGAGAGATAAAAATAGAAGATAGAAATATTTTTAGCTTTGGCATTGTAGCCGATTTAAAACGTAATTCCGATGAAAAAAAGTAAGTTATCTTTTTTTCGGATAAAGATTACAGCACTGGCGGGCTGTGCGGTTATTACAGTAATTTATGGAATTTTGGTGTCTTTGCCTGTGTTTAAGTGTAAAAAGTACCAGAACAGGATTAGCGCGGGCCAATATGAGACAATGCGCTTGAGGAACGATGAAAATAATTATAGAGATTTCATCATAAAATATAGAACACAGAAGAAAGAGCTGGAAGGGATTCTTTTTAACGACAGGGATGTATCTTCATTTTTAGAGGAGATATCTTTGATTGCCAGGAAGTCTCATATAAAGATATCGGAGATGAAAACCCGAAAGTTTAAGAAAGTTGAACCGAAGAATTCTACATCGGGCAATAGTTATTCCGGGAATAAGCCGTCTGGTAACAAAGAAGATAAGCCGCTTTTTCTTGCGGCGATGCCTATAGACATAAGAATAGAGGGAAGATTTTCGTCAATAGTAAATTTTCTGGTTTTCTTAGAAGGATACCGTCAGCTCATTACGTTGAGTAACGTTGAAATAAGAATAAAGAAATATCCTTTATTGAGGTGTAAATTTACCCTAAGGCTTTACAGCCTTAAAAGCGGCAGTGAGCTAAAAGACAGAAGATGATAAAAGTTATTATAATATTTATGGCTGCCGGTGCTGTTTTATCGGCTTCCGGATGCACAAAGATTAAACGTAAGATACAGGCTAATACGCATACCGAGAGCAAGCCCGTTAACACGGTAAAGGAAGTCAGTCTTGCTAAGGCTATACTTCATCCTAGGCCCTATAAATTTACTTTTACCAAAGACCCTTTTATGCCTCTTTTGGGAAAGGTTTTTTATAACAACGGGGAATCCGCTGATATTAATATCGGAACAGAACTGAAATTAATAGGTGTTGTTATACTGGGCGATAATTCTGTTGCCCTGTTAGAGTCGCCTCTTAAGACAGGAGCCTTTAAAGAGGGGGATAGCATAGGAAATTATATAGTGATGAGAATAAATAAAGACAGCGTAGTCTTAGCTAAGGGCAGAAAAAAGATAGTATTAAAAGTGGGAGGTGAAAATGAATAAGAAAATTATTTTATTGGTATTAGTTATGTTTTTAGCCGCAGACTATTCATGGGCAGATAAGGATGATGCCTCTGGTACCGAGGGGCTGATAAAACGCAGCCAGGCAGTAGAGAATGACATAGATAAACTTC
>Ga0164318_10001679_pt1 | contig 19962 bp, 14 predicted proteins | sample GuaBasSedimGuay9_FD_113734 | JGI IMG/M metagenome (GOLD analysis project Ga0164318, IMG submission 113734) | Subseafloor sediment microbial communities from Guaymas Basin, Gulf of California, Mexico - Guay9, Core 4571-4, 0-3 cm | ecosystem: Environmental > Aquatic > Marine > Hydrothermal vents... | reverse complement strand
TAGAGTGCAGGCAGATGGGAATTATTCAAACATTTTCATTAAAAATCATAAGCCCATATTGGTTTCAAAATCATTAAAAATAATAGGTGATTGGCTCGAAGGATTGCGATTTTTCAGAATTCATCATTCACATATTGTAAACCTCGATTATATTGAGCATTATGTAAAAGGTGAAGGTGGAACAGTTATACTTGAGGATAGAACTGAATTAGAAGTTTCAAGACGGAAAAAGGATAAATTTTTAGAAGTAATTGGAAGATAGTTTAACTAAAAAAAATAGATTTACATCTATCAAATAAAAACCTATGAAAAAAGGAGGTAAATTTATTAAGCATTATCTCATTATGCCATTGTATCATTTAAGCATTATATCATTACACCATTAAAACATTATCACTACTTTTGCGTGTTTGATTAGAATGAAATAATGGAAGAAATAATAGAAGGTAATTTACCTACAAAAAATATAGAACTATCACGAGGATGTTGTACTGTAAAAGGAAGTAATCCCGATGACCTTTTTGTTGATCAGTTAAGGTGCTGTAAATTAAGTGCACATGACTGGCTCTCGGATTATGGCGACCCCTCCATAAAATCTGATTTTAATTATGTTGAAGTCAGATTTAAAAATGGACGGAAAAATTTTTATACTTTTTCGGATGATATGATATTGAAAAAAGGAGAAGTAGTAGCCGTTGAAGCTTCCCCTGGTCATGATATTGGAATCATAACACTTGCTGGTGAAATAGTTAGAGTCCAAATGAAACGCAAGCAGGTTGACCCTGCCCGTCGGGATATAAAACGTGTTTTTAGACATGCCCGAACTGCTGACATCGAAAAATGGTTAGATATTCTGAAGCTTGAAGACCCAACCATGCTAAAGTCAAGATCGTTGGCAGCTAATCTTAATCTCAATATGAAGATTAATGATGTTGAGTATCAGGGTGATAAAACAAAGGCCGTTTTTTATTACACTGCTAATGACAGGGTCGACTTTAGAGAGTTAATACGTAGTTTGGCTGATGCTTTTAAAATTAGGATTGAAATGAAGCAAATCGGCGTACGTCAAGAAGCGGCAAAAGTTGGTGGTATCGGTCCATGTGGGCGAGAGCTTTGTTGTTCATCATACATGAGTAGTTTTAGTAGCGTTTCAACTAATTCGGCACGTATTCAACAATTGTCACTAAATCCACAAAAGCTTGCGGGGCAATGCGGAAAACTAAAGTGTTGCCTTAACTATGAGGTTGATGATTATATCGACACACTAAAGGATTTTCCTAGTAGCTCGGCTCCATTAAAAACCAAAAAAGGCAAAGCATATTTTGTTAAAAGTGACGTGTTTAAAAAAGTTATGTGGTATGCATATGCAGGCGAATCAAATAATATGTTAGCAATACCAATTGATAAAGTTAAGTATATTATTGAGCAAAATAATAAGGGTAAATTACCTGCTGAGCTCGAAAAATATGCTGAAAAAAATTCATCAGTTGACACCTCAAAAGATGAATTTTCTGATGATATTACAGGCTATATTTAAAATTTAGCCAAATTTATTTTAGATTATAAATAATATATTTTTATAAATAGCATTATTAATATATAGATGTTTGACAATTTGAAAAAAATATTCGGTTCGATATTAGTCTTAGTTTTAATGGCTGGGATTTTCGTTTCTTGTAATTCCAATACTATTTACAACCAAAATGTGGAATTACCTTCCCAAGGATGGTATAAAAATAATGCTGTGGCATTTAACATTAACATTAACGATTCGCTAACTAATTATAACTTTGGACTAAATATTAGAAACACAACAAATTATAGATATAGTAATTTATATATCTTTTTAATTACCGAATTCCCAAATGGTAATATTAGTCGTGATACTATTGAGTGTTTTCTTGCAAACAAAGAGGGAAAATGGCTGGGTAAAGGATGGGGAGATATAAAAGAAAACCATATTACACTTAAATCAAGTTTGCGGTTCCCCTTAACTGGAAATTATAGATTCTTGGTTCAGCAAGCTATGAGAGTTGATACTCTAATGGGAATACATGACGTTGGTTTGAGTTTAGTTTTAGAATAGAATCAGGATGCAAGACGCAGGAGTCAGGATGCAAGAGCATTCAGGTCTTGATTCCTGTCTCCATTAATCCTGAATCTAAATAAATTGATATGACAGATAAAAAAATAGAAAAGAAGAAATTCTTTAATTACATAATAAAATTTTGGCTATTGTGGTTTATACTACTTTCAGTAGTTGTTATTTTCTTTTATGGAATTGTTAATGAATGGTTTGGGACAATGCCAACTTTTGAGGAGTTGGAGAACCCAAAAAGTAATTTAGCATCTGAGGTTTTTTCTTCTGATGGCGAACTACTTGGAACATATTTTATCGAGAATAGGTCTAATATCAGCTATAGCGAAATATCACCAAATCTAATTAATGCATTAATTGCCATTGAGGATATACGATTCGAAAAACATTCTGGTATCGACGAAAGAGCATTACTTAGAGTGTTTTATGGGGTTATTACTGGAAATCATAAGGGCGGCGGAAGTACTATTACACAGCAGTTGGCAAAAAATTTATTTCCCCGCGGTCGCTTGTCAACTCCACAATTGGTGGTTCGTAAATTTCAAGAGTGGATTACCGCTTTAAGGTTAGAGCGCTATTATTCCAAAGAAGAAATAATAGCAATGTATTTAAATACAGTTCCATTTGGGCATAATTCGTTTGGTATTAAATCTGCATCAGCAACCTTTTTCGATTGTTCACCTGATTCATTAAATATTCAAGAGGCAGCTCTTATGGCAGGTGTTGTAAATGCACCCACAAGATATAGCCCCATATCAAATCCTGAGCGATCATTGCAACGGCGAAATCTTGTACTAAGCCAAATGTATAAATATAATTTTATAACTAAGCAAGTATACGATTCAATAAAACAATTGCCATTGGGTGTTTCTAAGTATTCTATGCGTGGTCATAATCAAGGTATTGCACGATATGTAAGAGAATATTTGCGTGGTAAACTTAAAAAGTGGTGTACTACTCATTATAAGCCTGATGGAACGCCTTATAATTTGTATAAAGATGGATTAAAAATTTATACAACTATCAACTCACATATGCAACGTTATGCCGAAGAAGCAATACGCGAACATCTATCCTTAGATTTGCAGCCAGCATTTTATAAACACTGGGAGGGATATCCACATGCTCCCTTTGATTTTGATGAAGATGAAGTTGAAGATGCTGTTGATAGAATTATGCTTCAGTCGGTTAAACGAAGTGAAAGATATCGATTATTACGAAAGTCAGGAGTAGGTTTAGATTCCATACTAAGTAATTTTAAAGTGCCTGCCAGTATGCAAGTATTTAGTTGGAATGGACCAATTGATACTATAATGACTCCAATGGATTCAATTAAATATTATAAATACATACTTCAAGCAGGGTTACTATCAATGGAGTCGCGCACTGGCTATGTTAGAGCCATGGTTGGTGGTATCGATTATATGTATTTTAAATTTGACCATGTGGTTCAGGGAAAACGCCAAGTTGGCTCAACTTTTAAACCTTTTCTTTACACACTTGCCATGCAGGAAGGTGAATATACCCCATGTTACAAAGTATCAAATATTCAACATAGCGTTGAGCTTTATGATGGAACTTTTTGGTCGCCACGAAATTCAAGTACTAAACGAATTGGTGAAGAGGTAACTTTAAAATGGGCTTTGGCTAATTCTAATAACTGGATTTCAGCATATCTAATGGATAGATTTTCGCCACAGTCGGTTAGGCAAATGGCACGAAGAATGGGAGTTAAATCTGATATACCAGCTGTACCATCTATTGCTCTTGGAACGCCTGATCTATCATTGTACGAAATGGTAGGTGCAATGAATACATTTGCCAACAAGGGTGTATTTGTGGAGCCCACGTTTATTACTAAAATTGAAGATAAAAATGGAAATATATTAGAGCGTTTCGTTCCTGAAAAAACTGAGGCCATGAATGAAGTTACTGCTTACAAAATGCTTATGCTTATGCAAGGTGTTGTTGAAAGTGGTACTGGTGTTAGATTACGGTGGAAATATGGTATTAATAACCCTATTGCTGGAAAAACAGGTACAACTCAAAATCAATCTGATGGTTGGTTTATGGGAATTACCCCCGACCTTACCACAGGAATTTGGGTAGGAGCCGAAGATCGTAGCGTGCATTTTAGAACTATATCTCTTGGGCAGGGAGCAAATATGGCATTACCAATTTGGGCTATTTATATGAAAAAAGTGTATGCTGACCCAGCATTGGGGATAAGTCAGGGTGAGTTTGATAAACCCCTAAATGATGTTATGATTGAGTTTGATTGTGAAAAATATGACCGAGAGCGACAGGGTAGAGCAACAGATCAGCAAGATGATGATGAGTTTTAGGAGCTGTGATAAACCACTATGGACTGAAAGTACCATAGGTTTGGCTACGAATGAAATTAAAAAGAAAACACTCAATAAGCAATGCTCAACACTCAATTTTCATTTTTGAAATTGTAATCTATTTTCTAACAATAAAAAGAATACTTATGACATATGTTTTTATACATTAGCCATATTACTTGATTATTGAATGTTGATATATTGAATATTGCTTATTTAAAATTTTAGAAGCTAAAGCAATAAATAAGTTTAAATACGTGTAATTATTTTTTCTTGACGTACTCCTAATGGTAAAAAGTAAAAAACAAAGCCGAAGGTATTTTTTAAAATCTACAATTGCTGCCATTACAATTGGTGTTGTAGCTTTGTGGGATAGGATGATTATTACACAAAAGAAGATAGATGCCAAAAATAAGGTGGAGTTATTATTTGAAACAAATAAACAAATAAGTTTTCAAGGTGATTTTATTATTATTAACAATAACGATGAGATAGCCGTTTTATCTTCACGTTGTACTCATCTTGGATGTAAAATTAACGAGTATTCAAACAATCAACTGCTATGCCCTTGTCATGGTTCAACATTTGATTTGAGTGGAAATCCAACAAAAGGTCCGGCCACTCGACCACTTGATAAAATGGAGTTTGAAATTGATAAAGCTTCAAATAGAATAATTGTTACATCCTGATAATATCAATTTAGTTGGTATTATTACCCAGCAAAGCAACTTATGTAGATAATCTTTGTCATAAAGATAAGTGAAATTATAGTATAATTACAATCAATTTTTTATAAAAATAATTATGAAGTATATTTTAACAACTATCATTATTAGCATGTTTTTGCTTACATCTAATGCGCAAGAAAAGTATTCAAAAGTTAGAATAGAGTTACACGGTAGTAGCTTGGAGCAGATTGCTAAACTTGGTATTGATGTTACTGAAGGTACGTATTTTAGAGGTGAGTTTTTTGAAACAGATTTAGAGTCATATGAGCTCAAAAATCTTAGTGACGCAGGTATAGAATATATTGTTGTTCATGATAATGTATCAGAGTTTTATGCTTTGCGTGCTGCTGCTGATCAAAATTCAACCATTAATCGTGATGTGCAAGATGAGTGGGTTATTCCTGAAAATTGGGAATACGGATCCATGGGTGGTTTCTATACCTTAAGTGAGGTTATGGATGAACTCGATGATATGTATGCCCAGTATCCTGATTTGATTAGTGAGCGCGAACCTTTGTCAACCTCAAATCTTACCCATGATGGCAGAATGCAATATTGGGTAAGACTGTCGGATAATCCAGATGTTAATGAGGATGAGCCTGAAGTATTGTATACAGGGGTACACCATGCTCGTGAGCCAATGAGTGTTCAGCAAATGATTTTTTACATGTGGTATTTGTTGGAGAATTACGATTTGGATGATGAGATAAAGCAATTGGTTGATAATACCGAAATGTATTTTGTGCCTGTTATTAATCCTGATGGTTATGAGTACAATAACCAAACTAATCCTAGTGGCGGTGGTATGTGGCGTAAAAATCGAAGAGATAATGGCGGTGGTAGCTATGGTGTTGACCCAAATAGAAACTATGGATATATGTGGGGCTATGATAATTCAGGTTCTTCACCAGATCCTGATGATCAAACATATCGTGGACCAGAGGCCTTTTCGGAGCCCGAAATTCAAAATATACGTGATTTTTGTAACCTGAACGAATTTAAAATAGCTCTAAATTATCATTCATATAGTAATCTACTACTTTATACATGGGGTTGGACTGAGGAAGCATGTGAGCATGAAGATATATTGCATGATTATTCTGTGTTGATGACTCAAGAAAATAGTTATGTGTATGGACCTGGTAGTACAACAATTTATCCCACAAATGGTGGTTCTGATGATTGGATGTATGGTGAGCAAACAACAAAAGATGTAATTTTATCTTATACCCCCGAAGTTGGTTCATCTTCTGATGGCTTTTGGCCCACAACCAGTAGAATAATTCCTCTTTGTCAAGATCAAATGTGGCAAAATATTTCAGCAGCTCGTTTGGTAGGAAAATATGCTGTGGTATCTGATTTGTCACCAGTAGTAATTGATGACGTTGCCGGTTATTTTTCATTTGATATTAAACGACTGGGACTAACAGATACTGATTTATTTACAGTTTCTATTGAACCATTAGATGATTATATTAATTGGGTAAGTGATCCCATAAGCTTTGATAATATGGAGTTGATGGAAACAATTATCGATTCAATTGAATATGAGCTTAGTGCTAGTGTTGAAACAGGCACAGTTTTCAAGTATTTATTATCAGTTGATAATGGTGATTTTATTGTTTCTGATACAATTGAAAAGATTTTTGGTGAGTTAGTTACTGTTTTTGAAGATGATTGTGATGATATGGAAAACTGGTCTTCAAACAAATGGAATAACACAACAAGTACTTATTATAGCTCACCTGCTTCAATTAGTGATTCTCCACTTACTAATTATCAAGATAACGAATATAATGTAATATCTCTTGATAGCATATTGGATTTTACTGATATTACAATTGCTTATGTGCAATTTATGACTAAGTACGAAATTGAAAGTGGTTATGATTATGTTCAGTTTATGGCAAAAGATATAAACTCAGGAGGTTGGGTGGCTCTTAATGGTAAATATACCAGATTAGGTACCGAATATCAGTCAGAGGGCGAGCCTGTATATGATGGTTTTAATGATGAGTGGAGACTGGAAGAAGTTAATATAAGTGATTTTGTTGGAAAGGAAGTACAGTTTAGGTTTGTATTAGTAAGTGATGCGTATGTAACTGAAGATGGATTTTATTTTGACGATTTTAGTATTAGTGTTGTATCTGATATTACTGATATACCTGATAATAGTATTGCTGATAATGGTTTATATTTAGAAGATGCATTTCCAAATCCATCAAAAGATAAAATTAATATAGCATATAAACTTGGTGGTAATCAGCAATATGCCGTGTTGGAGATTATTGATGTTATGGGCAATGTAATAATTTCTCAGTCAATTAGCAGTTCAAACAAATTGGCTATAATTGATGTTTCTAAACTTAGTGCTGGAGTTTATTTTTACAGACTTTCTACAAAATCAGGCATGTCAGAGGTTAAGAGGTTTGTGAAGAATTAATAGTACATCTATGTGTACTTAATTATTCAAGCTAAGATTATGCTTGCAATTTTTTCCTTACTTTTGTAAAAAACAATATAATGAATACTAAAGAATTTGTTTATTGGCAAGACAACGATATGTGGCTTGGTTATTTGAAGGAATATCCTGATTATTGGACTCAAGGAGAAACATTTGACGAACTAAAGGAAAATCTGAAAGATATATTTTCAGATTTGATTAGTGATAACGTTCCAAATGTACGAAGAATGGGAGAGCTGGAAATAGCTTGATATAGGCAATATGAAACGTAGAGATCTTATTAAGAAACTGGAACAAGCAAATTGTGTTATTATTAGGTATGGAGGAAAACATGACTGGTATAGAAATTAAAAAACTAAAATATCACAGGCTGTTCCACGTCACAAAGAAATAAATGAAAACTTAGCAAAACACATATTAAAAATGCTTAGTTAGCATTATTTGAAAATAATATATTACATACTGTCAAAAATTACTTTTGGGCAAATAGCACTTGCTTCGCTAGCAATATGCATAGTTTCGGGTGTATTTGTGGCAATACCCTATGATGTAGAAAATCCATTTTTGTCAATTAGTACCATGATGGTGTTAAACCCCGTAGCATCATTTTTTAGAAATATTCACTTTTGGAGTGCACAGCTTTTTTTAGTTTCTGGATTAATACATATTTGGGATCATTTTAATAAACCCGAAAGTATTCAACTAAAAAAAGGTGTGTGGTTTAGGTTAACTTTTGGAATTGTTATCATATTTCTGGTTATGCTTACAGGTTTCCTCCTTAAAGGTGATGCCGACAGTAAACAGGCTTGGCGAATATTTAACAGCCTTCTTCTTAACATTCCTTTTTTCGGAAATGTATTATCATATTCATTGTTGGGTAAAGAGGGTGATTTACAGCTTGTTTATGTTCATCATATTGCAACATTCACAATTTTTATTGCCCTTATTACTTTTGAGCATTCACGTAAAATATGGGCGAAAACTCCAGGGTTTATTGTTGTAATTGTGGCAACTTTAATAATTTCATATTTTTTTACACCTCCTTTACATGATGGCGTAAATTCAACGGTAAAAGGACCATGGTATTTTGTGGGATTTCAAGAAATACTGTATTGGTTGAGTATGCCTTCCATTTCCATTGTTATTATTATTTTGTTTTTGGTGCTTGTATTTATTATCCCGTATAGTGGTAAAAAAGTATCATTCTTAAGTAAACGGTCGTTACTTATTTTTACAATTATTTACTTATTGCTTACTTTAAGTGGGTTGTTTTTTAGGGGCGAAAACTGGAACTGGATATGGCCTTGGGAAAAGGATTATTCATATTCGGTACTTCACTCGTTTAATACTTCTAAAGTTACTTTCGTAGATGATTTTGACGAAAATGAACTTTCTTCCACAAGTGTAATTAACGGAGGTAAAGAAAGTTGTGTTATTTGTCATGATAATGTAGTTGGTTTTACTGCATCACATAACCCTGAGGCTATTGGTTGCTTTTCATGTCATGGTGGTAATCCGTTTACAGGTAGTAAAGATGATGCTCACAGGGGTATTATACTCATCCCAGGTAATTTTGCTGATGCTGACAGAAGCTGTGGAACAACAAATTGTCATCCTGATATTACCCATCGAAAGAATACTAATATTATGGATAATTTGAGTGGGATGATAAGTGTTGATCGTTTTGTTTTTAACGAACAGCCGAACCCCGATATTCTTACTGATGTACATCATCTTGGTAATTCGGCTGCCGATGAGCATTTACGAAATATGTGTGTTATTTGTCATCTGGGAAACCCTAAAATTATTACAGGTCCTGTTACCGAAACTAGCAGAGGTGGTGGATGTTTAGCTTGTCATATAAACTATGATGAATTTGCATCAACTGCATGGCTCGCACATCAGGATAACGAAAACGACACAACATATCTTAATTTTCACCCTTCAATTAGTATGAAAGTTACTAACCAGCATTGCTTTGGTTGTCATAGTCGCTCAGGGCGGATATCAACTAATTACGAGGGTTGGCACGAAACTACTTTGGAAATTGAAGAAATGCCCATTGATAATAACTATAGACTTGTTGAAGAAACAAGAGTGTTTAGATTTATTAGCGAGGATGTTCATTTTGGCTTGGGGCTTGGATGCATCGATTGTCATAATTCGTATGAGTTAATGGGTGATGGAAATTTGCATGCTCATCAAGAAGAGCAAACTACAATTAGTTGCGAAGATTGCCATTTTGATGGTGATCCAAATATTGTTAAATCTCATAGTTTGGATAGTGAGTCAGCAATTATAGCCTCAATGCGATTTGGTAATATATCTGATAAAGATTTTCTTGCTACAAATAAGAGAAACATACCATTAATAAATACATGGTATGAAAACGATACTGCATTTTTTCTCACAAAAAACCAAGGAGATAAATTTGTGTTGAGTAATTTGGGCAATACTTGTACTGCTGGTACTGCTCATGATAATGTTAGTTGCTCGTCGTGCCATAGTGCTTGGGCTCCGAGTTGCATAGGATGCCATAATGAGTATGATGCAAATGAACCAGGTTATAACATGTACTTAAATAAAGAAAAACAAGGTAGCTGGGTTGAGTTTGTTGGAGAGTATAATGCACATCTTCCTGCGTTGGGTATACGTACAATTAAAAATATAGCTGAGGTTATTCCCGTGGTACCCGGAATGGTTCTAACAATTGATGTTGGCAGTTTTTCAAAAGATATTCATGATTCGTTAATTTTTCATCGTTTGTTTGCACCATCAGCTCCTCATACTACATCAAAACAGGGGCGTAGTTGTAAGTCGTGCCATAATAATCCTGTTGCCATTGGTTATGGAGATGGTAAACTTCAGTATGAAATTAAAAACAACAAAGGAGTTTGGAGTTTTGATTCATTTTATCAGAATAACTCAAACGATAATCTCCCAGAAGATGCTTGGGTTGGTTTTTTGGATGACAGGGCAGGGGAGATGGTTTCAACCCGGACTAATGTGAAACCATTTAGCATAAGTCAGCAAAAAAACATATTAACTGTTGGTGCATGTTTAACATGCCATGATGAAAACTCTCAGGTTATGCAGCAAGGCCTCATTAATTTTGACTCGCTGGTTACAAAACGTAGTGATAATTGTATAATGCCGGCTTGGTAGACCTCTATTAAATTGGTTTTAAAGAACGAGCTACAAGCTCGCACGGACAGCGAGTATCTTGAACTGATTAGTAACCCAAAGATTAATTAATCTACATTATCGTGTAAAAAAGAATTGTCAGACTTTATAACTGGATTGTTTTTTGAATCTTCTCCTAAAGTATATCTTGATATTGATGATTCAGCTGAATAGTCAGTGTCGTCTAACTGAACTTGTTTTCTAACATAAGCTGGTTCCCTTTCTAATTCACTAATTTTTTCGTGAGAGCGTAGATTAATGCTTAACCCCATCAATTTATTTACTCTTTCGGCAGCATTTTTATTTATGTCTTCATCATTGTTTGTACTTTCTTTAATATCAGGTTCTGGCTCAATACTTTTTGATGAAATAGTGTGGCTTAAACTAAGATATGACTTTTCAGATTGCCTTATATATGATGACGGACTTGTTTTTTCGGTATTCGTTATGGGATTTTTCTTTTCAATAGGTTTGTCTTCAACCTGACTAAGCGTATGAACAATCTTAGGTTCTGCCTTGGTAGTGTTAAATGAAGTTATAGTATTTGTGTTTGTTTTTTTTACTTCAATCAGTTCAATTTTATCAGTTATATTATTTTTCTCATTAACTTTTTCATTACTGCTAATACCTGATGCATTTGGTGTTTTAACTACCTGTGGAACTGGAATTGTAGGGCTACTATGTTCACCAACTTCACCAATTCTTTTTTTTGTTATTTCTTGTTGCGGTTTATCAATAACTTTATCAAAACCCGTTGCTATTATTGTAATACCTATGTTGTCACCAAGTGATTCGTCTTTTCCAACACCCCAAATAGTATCTGCATCATTACCACTTTCTTTTTGAACATAATCGGTTATTTCGGTTATTTCATCCATGGTAATATCCTTTGTGCCAGTTGTTATGTACAGTAGGATATCAGTTGCTCCCGCAATTTCATTATCATTAAGGAGTGGCGAATTCATAGCATCTTCAATAGCTCTTCCTGCTCTTTCTTCTCCTTCAGCTTTTGCAGAGCCCATTATTGCTTTTCCACTATCCTTAAGTACTGTTCTAACATCTTCAAAATCAACATTTATATAGCCAGTAACGGTGATTAATTCGGCAATTCCTTTTGCTGCATTTGCAAGTACGTTATCGGCCTGTCCAAATGCTTCACCCAATACTAAGTTTCCAAACTGCTCACGTAGTTTATCGTTGCTTATTACTAATAGTGCATCAACATGCTGTTTTAGCTCATCAATTCCAATCTCTGCTTGTTGTTTTCTTCTTCTTCCTTCAAACATAAAAGGAAGTGTTACAATACCTACTGTTAGGATATTTTTTTCGCGTGCTAATTTTGCAATTACAGGAGCAGCACCAGTTCCAGTTCCACCACCCATACCTGCTGTAATAAAAAGCATTTGAGTAGTATCATCACTTAATAGTTCTTTAATTTTATCAATAGATTCTTCTGCAGCAGCTTTTCCTACCTCAGGTTTTGCGCCTGCGCCAAGTCCATTTTTGTTTCCAATTTCAATTTTTGTAGGTACAGGACTTGCTTCAAGAGCCTGCACATCAGTATTGCACACTGCAAAGTCAACACCTGTTATCCCTTGCTTAAACATGTGATTTACAGCATTGGAGCCTCCGCCTCCAACGCCTAGTACTTTTATAATTGATGGAAATTGTTTGGGTTGAAATGTAATCATATCTGTCATGGCTATTTGGATTTAAAAGTATAATATTGCTTTGTTTTGTATTGTTTAATTATATTTAGTTCTTAACAACAAAATGTTAATCTTTTTTAATTGAGATTATCAGAATAAATTTTATTCATAAAAAACTATTGTGCTTTTAACAACAGTTCGTGTAGTTTTTATATACCGCTAAAACGCCAAGTAGCAAAGAGCTGATTATAAGCGTGATAACTATTTAATATATGTTTTGCAAGTATTTGATATTGTGTGTGTTATGAAATTTTAATGAGCTGTTATCTAATATATTGTACTTTATTTATTCTGAAGTATCATTTTCAAACCAGTCTTTCAAGCCTTTAAGAAATTTTGAAGGTCCTGATTCTCCAGTTCTTTCTTTTTTCTTTTTTGGTTGTTTTTTTAGTTCATCTTCTGTTATAGGATCTTCATTTTTGGTATTAAAACTTGTTCTTTTTTCTTTGTCTTTTTCGTAATCAAAACGCGAAATTCCTTCAATTACTAACCCAACTCCTGTTGCAAACATTGGACTTGCCATTTCATCTATTACACCTACAGCTAGGTGTTCATTTGGATAGCCAATTCGTGTAGGCATACCTGTTGTAAACTCAGTTAGCTGGTCGATATGTTTTAGTTGAGCGCCTCCGCCTGTAAGAACAATACCTGCAATAAGTTTTTTCTCAAATCCTGAATTCTTTATCTCAAAATATATTTGTCCAACAATTTCTTCCATACGGGCTTGAATAATGGATGCTAAATTTTGAAGAGTTATTTCCTTAGGGGGTCTGCCTCTTAACCCTGGGATGGCAACTACCTCATCTTCACGGTTTTCGCTTGCAAGTGCTGAGCCAAATTTAACTTTGAGTTCTTCAGCATGTTTTTTCATTATTTTGCAACCTTCTTTTACATCTTCAGTAACAACATCACCTCCAAATGGAATAACTGCCGAATGTCTAATTATGTTATCTTGAAAAATAGCAATATCAGTTGTACCTCCACCAATATCTACCAATACTACTCCTGCTTCTTTTTCTTCTTCGCTAAGTACAGCTTCTGCAGATGCAATTGGCTCTAGAATTAGGTTAACCATCTCCAAATCAGATTTTTTTATGCACTTATAAATGTTTTTAGCAGATGTGGTTTGTCCAATAATTATATGAAAATTTGCTTCAAGTGTGTTTCCCAGCATACCCACTGGCTCAGTTATTCCGCTTTCGTTATCAATTATATAATCTTGAGCAATAACATCAATAATTTCTTCGCCAGGAGTCATGCTTAATTTATACATATTTTGTGTTAGAAGCTCTATTTCTTCCTTGCTAATTTCCTTGTCATCATCTTCACGCATTATATTACCACGGTGCTGAAGGCTTTTAATATGCTGACCTGCGATGCCTACATTAACATATTTAATGGCAACTCCTGATTTTTCTTCTGCCTGTTTAACAGCTTTGCGTATGGATTGCACAGTATTTTCGATGTTAGCTACTACTCCCCGTTTTACACCAATGGATTCAGTTTTTCCGTAACCAAGAATTTCAATTTTTCCATATTCATTTTTGCTACCTACAATACATGCTATTTTAGTTGTGCCGATGTCGAGTCCGACGATGATTTCTGGTTCCATATAATTATTTTTTAGTGCAAACTATTTGGTTTTTATAAGTAAGATTTATTGTTTTGTAACTATCCCAGATGCTTGTTTTAAGGTATTTTTTATAATAGGCATCTAGATTTTTTATTTTGGTTTCAGCATTAACTATCGATCCAAATTGAATTATATGATTTCCTAATTCTGGAATTAGGTCGAAGTTGCCTTTGCTATTTACATAAATTTGATTTATTTGTGCCTTAAGCAAATTGTTATTGTTGATAAGCTTTGTTAGTTCAAATAGTTCTCTAAAAATAGAATTATTATAAACTGAATCAGAAATGTTTCCACTTGGGTTGATAATTTTTTCTTTTATATATCCATTTGCAATAATTATGCGTGGTGCATATTGCCTGCTAATTGGAAATATATCCCCTTTTCCATCCAAATAAAAGCCCTTATCTCCATCGTCGTATATTCTTATGATTGGTTCTTTTTCTTTTATATTTACCAATAGGTTACTATTAATTGTTGTATAGCTATCCACTTTGTCTACATATGGATTGCCCATAAGAACTTTTTCGATATCAACAGTATTAACTTTGTTTATTTGTAATTTGTTGATGCTATCAATATTATTTATTGCAGATAGGATCTGATCACGATTAATAAAGCCATTTTCATTATTGCGATATATATTAATCTCAACATTAGCAATATTTGTATGCATATTCTTAATCACAACAAATCCAGTTAATGTTATTAACCCAATTACAGTTAATGTGAATAATGTTATTTGAAATATCCTTTTCATTTATACTAATTCATTTCTGCGTTAATCTGCGCTATCTGCGTGAGTAATTTATGGTTTCAATTTGTTTAGCAAGTAAGCCAATGTCACCAGCTCCCATTGTTAATAGTACCTCCGGCTTATTTTTTGATATATATACTAATATTTCATCTTTACTCAAGAGTACTACTTTTTTATTTTTTATTTTATTTTTTATTGTCTGTGATGTTATTCCATCAATTGGTTTTTCCCTTGCGGGATAAATATCCATTATAATTATTTCATCTAATTTACTTAATTCAAGTGCAAATTCATCTGCAAAATCACGGGTTCTGCTAAATAAATGCGGTTGAAATATTCCTGTTATTTCCTTATCAGGATACAATTGTTTAACAGCCGATATTGTGGCTTTAATCTCTTCAGGATGATGTGCATAATCATCTATGAAAATATAATTATCACTAATTACTTTAAAATCCATTCGGCGCGCAACACCCTTAAATGTGGTTATCCCTGATCTTATTTCATCTAGCGATAAGCCAACTTCCATGGCAATGGCAATGGCAGCAAGGGTGTTTTCAATATTGTGAATTCCTGGGACTTGAATCTCTAGTTTCTCAATTTTGCCCATTTCAGTATCTACATCAATAATAAACTTTGCATTTGCAACACGAATATTTGAAGCTGCTATGGAGGCATTTGTATTTGTACCGTATGTAAGATGTTTTCCGGGAGTGTTATCAAAAGGAGCTAACTTTGAATTATAAATAAGTATCCCATCTTGAGGTAGCTTTTGTGCAAATAACTTAAAAGTATTTTTTATGTCATCATGATTCTGATAAATATCCAGATGATCTTCGTCCATTGATGAAATAACTGCAATATTTGGCTCAATTTGTAGTAGTGACCTGTCATATTCATCTGCCTCAATAATTAAATAGTCAGTGGAATTTGATAGGATTAGATTTGAATTGTAATTATTACATATTCCTCCAACAAAAGCACTAATGTTAATATTTGCATGTACTAGCAAGTGAGCAATTAATGCTGAAATACTTGTTTTGCCATGTGTGCCTGCAATGGCAATTGTAGTATGACTTTTTGATAATTGGCCAATAAGTTCAGCCCGTTTAACAATTTTAATATCCTTGTTTTTTAGATATACTAGTTCAGTATTATTTGAAGGGATGGCAGGTGTGTAAACTACTATATCGATATTTTTTGGTAGTTTACTAATATCTTCATCAAAATGAATATTCATTCCTTCATTAATTAGTTCGTCTGTTAACGGACTGCTAACTAAATCGTAACCGTATATCATGGCTCCCTGGTGTTTGTACCAGCGAGCAAGTGCACTCATGCCGATACCGCCAATGCCAATGAAATACATTATTTTGTTACGATGAATCATTTTTAATTTTTTATTAGTTTTATTACTTCACTTGCAATTGTTCCAGCTGCATCAGGGTAACTAAATTTGCTTAAGCTTTGTATTATTGTTTTTTGAAGTTTAGCATCTTCAGTAAGTAGTTTTAAGGTAACTGGCAACTCCTCAATGGCATTTTTTTCGTTAACAAGTAATGCTGCGTTTCCATCAACAAGAGTTTTTGCATTTTTTGTTTGATGATCTTCGGCAGCACTTGGTAAAGGAATAAAAATTGCAGGTTTTTTTGCAGCAACAATTTCAGCAATTGCAATTGCTCCTGCTCTTGAGATTATAAAGTCAGCAGCAACATATGCCTTATCCATTTCTTGAATAAATTCGGTAACAACGATGTCTTTATTTCCATTTGCGGATTCTTCAGCAATATGTTTTGATCCATTTCCTGTTTGCCATATTACCTGTAGGTTTAAGTTTAATATTTCTTGCAAATTTTCTGCAACAGCAATATTAACCTGTTTTGCTCCCTGGCTTCCTCCAATTATTAGTAGTGTTTTTTTATCATGTCTTAATTTGAAAAAATCAAGACTTTCCTTCTTAGTTGGAGACAGTTTTAGTATTTTTTTACGAATTGGATTTCCTGTTAGAGTGATCTTATCCTTATGGAAATACTTTTCCATATTGGGATATGAAACACAAACTTTACTAACACTTTTCCCCAGAAGTTTATTGGTAATCCCGGGGAAAGCATTTTGCTCATGTATTAACGTTGGAATATTTTTTTTAGATGCAACATAAAGTAGTGGTCCGCTCGCATAGCCACCTGTTCCAATTACAACATCTGGCTTAAACTTATTAATAATTTGGTAAGCTTTAATAATACTAGAGATTACTTTTACCGGAAATAATATGTTCTTGGTGGTTAACTTACGTTGAAGACCACTAATCCATAATCCAGTTATTGGATAACCTGCCAACGGAACTTTATCCATTTCCATACGCCCAATAGCACCAACAAAATGGATGTCAACATCAGTTAACTTATCCTTTATGGCGTTAGCAATTGCGATAGCGGGAAAAATGTGCCCACCTGTTCCACCACCACTAACTAATATGTTTACTTTTTTAGGCATTAGCTGTTTCCAAGTTTAAATCTGTTTCTTCTGTTCCTTCTTCTTTTTTATCAATTTCTTTGCTCACACTTAATATAATTCCAATTGAAAGGCTGGTGAACCAAATTGATGTTCCTCCCATACTTACCAATGGTAGAGGCTGCCCTGTTACCGGAAGCAAACCAACAGCAACTCCCATATTTATCATTGCTTGAAAAACTAAACTGAAGGCTACCCCTATGGTTAGGAATGACCCAAACGTTCCAGGTGCTTTTGTAATTATTTTGACTGCCCTAAACAGGAGAATCAGGTAAAGCAATACTATTAATATTCCTCCAATTAGTCCATATTCTTCAACTATAATTGCATAAATAAAATCAGAATAGGGGTGAGGTAAAAAATTTCGTTGTGTGCTGTTTCCAGGCATTTTTCCGACAATACCACCTGTTGCTATGGCAATTTTTGCTTGTTCCGACTGATAATTATTGCCTTCTCCACCATCAACAAAACTTGTAACTCTGTTTTTCCATGTGCCAAGTCTTCCTTGTTGACCATCAGGTAATGCATATAATACCGTAAGTCCAATCATTAGGAAAATTAATCCTATGCCCAGCATTCCTAATATATAAGTTAGTTTTACTCTACCAATAAATATCAACACCAAACTTGTTGTAAAAAGCAATGCTGCTGTCGATAAATTATCCCAAAAAATGAGCCCTGTAACAATTATAACAGGCATCATTAATGGTACAAATGCCGATTTAAAATCATGAATCTCATCTTGCTTTTTACTTAGCATTCGTGCTAAATATATTATTAATGTAATTTTTGCAAGGTCGGAAGTTTGAAAAGTTAGCCCAAATGGTAATGGAAGTACTCTTTTTGCTTCATTGAGGTCCACACCAAAAATTAATGTGATAAATAGTAGGGGTACCGCAACGTAAAGTGCAATTTGAAAAATTCGTGAGTAATAAGTATATTTTATAATATGTGCTACATACATTAGTACCAACCCCATAAACAATATCAAACCATGTTTAAACATATAATACTGAGTATTACCACCTTGGTATTTATATGCTAAAGTTCCTGTTGAACTGTAAACAGTTAAAAATGAAATTATTGACAGTAATATAACCACTGCCCAAATAACTTTATCTCCTTTGATATTTTTTAATAGCGTAGCCATTTATTAAAGTTCCTTTACAGCTGTTTTAAATTGATTTCCACGGTCTTCATAATTTTTAAATAGGTCGAAGCTTGAACATGCTGGCGACAATAATACTGTGTCTTCCTTTTTTGCAATATTGTATGCTGTGATAACAGCTTCACTTGCTGAGTTAGTGTCAATAATTGTTTCAACGAAATCACCAAATGCCTCGTGAATTGGTCGGTTATTTATACCAAGACATACGATTGCTTTTACTTTGTCCTTCACAAGTGTGGCTAATTGACTGTAATCATTGCCTTTATCTACACCGCCAACAATCCAAACTATCGATTTGTTGTAATACTCAAGCGCATACCATGTTGAATTGATATTGGTAGCCTTTGAATCATTGATAAATTTGATGCCGTGTACACTCGAAACATATTCCAGACGATGTGCTATATTATGAAAATCAGAAAAGCATTGCTTTAAAGTGTCTTTTCTAATGTCCATAAGACGTGCGGCAACACCTGCTGCCATAGAATTGTAGGTATTGTGTTTGCCTTGTAATGCTAATTGTTCTAGTGTCATATGTACTTGAGTTTTGTTATATTCTATTATTATTTCTTCGTTATTTAAATAAGCTCCTTCCTTAGTATGTTTAGTCAAGATACTAAATGGAAATTGTTGTGCCTTCACTTTTAGATGCTTTAATTTTTCTGTTATTACAGAATCATCGAAACAATAAATAAAGGCATCATCTGCCGTTTGATTTTGAATAATTCGAAATTTTGAATCAACATAATTTTTGAATTTGTTATTATAACGATCTAAATGGTCGGGTGTAATGTTAAGCATAATTGCAATATTTGCTCTTACATTATGCATGTCATCTAACTGGAAGCTGCTAATTTCTAACACGTAAACATCATAGTTATTTTGTGCAACTTGTAGGGCAAAACCTTTTCCAATATTTCCGGCAATACCAACATTAAGTCCACCGGTTTTTAATATGTGATAAAGCAGTAATGTTGTAGTTGTTTTACCGTTGCTACCCGTTATGCAAATTAGCTTTGCAGATGTATGCCTAGCCGCAAATTCAATTTCTGATATTATTGGGATATTTCTGCCTTTAGCAGATACTATAATTTTCACCGTATCAGGTATCCCCGGACTTTTGATTATTTCATCAGCCGATAGTATCAGATGCTCGGTATGACCACCATCTTCAAAATCAATTTCAGAATGTTTAAGAACGTTAATATATTTTTGTTGAATCTTGTTATTGTCACTTACAAAAACTGAGATTCCCTTTTTTTTAGCCAATACAGCAGCACCAACTCCGCTTTCGCCTCCACCCAATACAACTATTTGATAGTGAGTATTCATAGTTAATTGTCATTATCTTAGTTTAAGCGTAATAATT
>Ga0164318_10001678_pt1 | contig 19965 bp, 20 predicted proteins | sample GuaBasSedimGuay9_FD_113734 | JGI IMG/M metagenome (GOLD analysis project Ga0164318, IMG submission 113734) | Subseafloor sediment microbial communities from Guaymas Basin, Gulf of California, Mexico - Guay9, Core 4571-4, 0-3 cm | ecosystem: Environmental > Aquatic > Marine > Hydrothermal vents... | reverse complement strand
TATCCTCCTATTTTTATGGTACGATTTTTAATATAATAAAATTTATAAAAAAATCAAAAAAATAAAGATATAAAAAATATTTTTATCAGAAAGTTTATATATTTTTATAATAGATATTTTTAAGAAATTTAAAATTAGGCATATCTTTTAGTAAGATATGCCTAATAGGATATACTCGTTTAATTTTATTGTAGTAATTTTACCATTTCTTCAGGAGTTGTTTCTACTGCATATTCTCTAAATCCTAATTCAGCACCAGCATAAAATTTGTGCGGCATTATTTCAATATGAAAACGATAATTTTGGGCATTTTTATTTTGATGAATAATGATATTCATAGTATCAATATTCATTTTATTATATAAAAGTTTCATTGAATCAAATAAAGCTGTAGCCAATATTTCTACCTGTTCATCATTTGCTTGAGATAATGAATTTATATGGAATTTTGGAATTATTAATAATTCAAATCTGGTTCGAGGAGCAAAAGGAATGATTACAACATATTTTTCATTGGAAAAAATTATTCTTTTGTTTTCGTCTTCCTCTGTATCAATTATTGCATCAAAAAGCGAATAGTTATGTTTTTCAAAGAAAGCATTTACTTTATTGATTTCTTCTTGAACCAACGCAGAGACATAGGGAACTCCACCAATTTGCCAGTGATAGTGACTAATAGAAGCACCATATCCTTGATTTCTAAAGAATAATGGGAAAAGCCCTTGTTCTTCTATTTTTTTTATAAAATCTCTTGCAGAGAAAAATACATTTATCTCTTCTTTTAAATCCAATTCAGCAATGCTAATTTTGTGTTCTGGAGTTTCGACAATATTGGAATGATCTCCCAACCATGGGAATAGATTTGGAAATATTCGTAATTGCCAGCTATTATCGTTGCCAATTCTGATAAAATCTTTGCCTGTTCTATAATCGCGTGGAGTTTGATCTTCAAATCCTTTACAAAAAAAGCATTTTCCGGGATTTTCCATTTTAGGTTCTTTTATATGCATAGGCCTTTTAGACCTTGCCATATTGATATTTGACCAGTGCTCCATTATATAACTTTTTCTTCGGAAAACAGGTTGATGAATGATTCCATTTTCGTCTGTAAATTCCTGTAAAAATTCAGGGATGCCGGCAGAAGGTCCTAAAATTTTTAATATTTCTTCTTTTTGGATTAATAATTCATTTTTCCAATTGCTCATTTAACTCCCTCCTGTGATTTAATAATTTCTCTAATCTTGTAAGAAGCTTATTTAATGTTTCTTCGTCTAACATTGACTCCTGATTTTTTAATTTATTATTTAATATGCTTATTTCTTTATCTATGTAATTTAATTTAAGTTTTAGAATACATTTATTGTATAAATCTTTAATTTTATTTTCGGAATAGTTTATATCATTTATCATGAGTTCTGAAAGCAAACTTTGTTCTTCTACAGTATTAGTAAATATTAAATAATTATCTGGCAATTCATCATTTTCAAAACTATATTCTATAATGTTTTCTAAAATATTTCTAATAATTGAACTTTCAATAAATTCAATATGTATATCTTGTTGAAATTTTTTTAAATATTCTGGATATTTCAAGATTATATACAGGAGTGCTTTTTCTTCTTTTTTTAAATTTTTAAGATTAATTTTTATATTTTGTTTTTTGCTTTCTTTTTTAACATGTTTTTTCATTTGAGAAATTTTTTCTTTTAAAATATCAGTTCCTATATTTAGTATTCTGGATGATAATGTTATATATTCTTCTTTTAGAATAGGATCTTTAACTTTACTAAAAAAGTTTAAAAATTCTTCTATCTGTTGTTGATGGCTTAGTTCTTTTTTTATTTTTGAAATGTATTTCCAGCGGAAATCTAAAGCATGAATAGATTCTTTTAATTTTTTATAAAAAGCATCTTTGCCGAATTTATTAACCATTGAATCTGGATCTTCTCCCTTTTTTAGTAAACATACATGGCATTCTATAGAAGAGGATAAAATTATTTCAGAAGAATTATATGCCGCTTTTAATCCCGCCATATCGCTATCGAAAAGAAGAGTTATTTTATTTGTAAATTTAATTAAATTTTTTAGATGATTTTCATTAAATGCTGTACCTAATGTAGCTATAACATTTTTAAATCCAGCCTGATATAATGCTAAAACATCCATATATCCTTCAACAATTATTGCTTCATTTTGTTTTTGAATATTATGTAAATTTTGATAGAGGCCATAAAAGAAATTACTTTTCTTGAAAATTGCAGATTCCGGAGAATTGATATATTTTGCTCTTTGAAATTTATCATCATCAGATATAATTCTTCCTCCAAAAGCAACAATTTTCCCTGAAGTATTAAAAATAGGAAAGATAAATCTATTGCGGAATCTATCATAAATTTGGTTGTTTTTGCCTCTTACCAGAATGCCAAGTTCGATTAATTTATTTATATCTATTTTTGATTTAATAGCTTTTTGATAAATAAAATCCCATTGATCAGGAGCATAACCTAATTTAAAAATATCACATGTAACTTTTTTTATATTTCTTTTAATTAAAAAATTTTTTATCTGTTTATTATTTTTATCTAAATTTTTATAGTATAAATCGGCGACCCATTCAGTAATTTCATATAATGATTTATATTTATTTACATGGGCATATTCTTTGCTTTCTGGTAATGAATAACCAATCAGTTCTGCGAGTTTTTTTACAGCTTCAACAAAAGATATTTTTTCATATAATTGGATAAAAGAAATGGCATTTCCGCCAACGCCGCAGCCAAAACAATGAAAAATTTGTTTTTGAGGGCTGACTACAAAGGAAGGTGTTTTTTCATTATGGAATGGACATAAGGCAGTAAAATTCTGGCCACTTTTTTTTAAAGTGATATAATTATTGATAATGTCTATAATATCGGTATTATCTAATATCTCCTCAATAATATCTTCAGAAATATAGGGCATCTTATTTAAGTCTTATGACAGTAACACCATCGCCACCAAATTCTAAAGGTGCAGCACTAAATGAGGCGACCGCTGGATAGGTTGCTAAAAATTCTCTTATTTGTGATTTGAGTATGCCATTCCCTAATCCATGTATTATTCTAACTTCTTCTATATCATGAACACATATTTTTGATAAAAATTCGTCAACTTTTTTTATTGCCTGATCCACATTTAATCCTCTTACATCGAGTTGAGTGGATAGTGCAAGATCGTTTTCAATATAACTATGTTGATTATATTTTTGATTAATATTTTGGTGAAAATTTTTATTATTTTTGTCTTTTTCTGATAATTCAAAAATATCATCTCTATTAGTTAACATTTTAAAATTACCAACTTTGACCTGTACTTTTGGACCGTGATGGGAAATGTTTATAATTTTTCCTGTTGATTGAATACTTTCAATCCAGACAATATCTCCCGGTCTGGGGTTTTTATATAATTTTCTAGGATTTTTATCTTTTTTTATATTATTGATCTCTTTTTTTATGTCATGATGAAAAGACTTTATTAATTCTTTTCCTTTTTTTATTGTATTTTTGTCGGCTTCTTTAACTTTAATATCTGTGATTACTTTTTCAACTAAGGATTGAGCATCTTTAACAATCTTGTTAGCTTCAATGAGAGCTTCTTCTTTTGCTTTGTGATAATATTTATTTAATTTGTCTTTTTTTGTTTCATATTCTCCAATTAATTCTTTTAGTTGTTCTTCTTTTATGCCAAGTTCCATTAGTTTAGTTTCATATTTTTTTAGTTTAGTTTCAAGCTTTAATATAATCTCATTTAATTTAATAGAATCTATTCCTAAATTGTTTTCAGCTTCTTTTAATATCTCCTCTTTGATACCAAGATTTTTGGCAATTTCTATGGCATAACTTTTCCCGGGTACATCTGGATTTAGTTTAAAAGTAGGTTTTAATGTTTTGTTATTAAATTCCATTGAAGCATTCATTATTCCCTTATGTTGTAATGCAAAAACCTTTAACTTGCCATAATGTGTTGTTACTACAGATGTGATTTTTTTATTTAAAAAGTATTTTAAAATAGCAATAGCTATTGCACTGCCTTCATCAGGGTCTGTTCCACTACCAATTTCATCAATTAAGACTAAAGATTCTTCATTTGCATTATCAATAATTTTTTTGACATTTTTTATATGAGAAGAAAAAGTGCTTAAACCAGCTTCAATTGATTGTTCATCTCCTATATCTGCAAAAATATCGGAGAAAATAGGGATTTCAGAGTCAGCGGAAGCAGTAATAGGTATTGATAAATATGTCATAAGTAATAAAACACCGATAGTTTTTAACGCAACTGTTTTTCCCCCAGCATTTGGTCCAGAAATAAGAACGATTTTCCTTTCATCGTCCCCAAATTCAAGAGATAGGGGAACAACTTCCTCAATTGGTTTAATATCATCCTGTTTTATTATTTGCGAGTATAAAGAGGGTTTTTCTTTTAGTAGTAAAAGTAGTGGGTGTTTAGCATCAATTATTTTTATTTTTTTGGTATTTGATATTTTAGGTATTTTTGCATTGAAATCTATAGCAAATCTTGCTTTTGCGTAAATTGAGTCAAGATAGATCAAAATTTTAAAGTTAGAATTTATTTCTGTTAATACTTCTCTTAATTTGTTGCCAATCTCCAGTAAAATTTTTTCAATTTCCTTTTTTTCTTGATACTCAAGTTGGACAATTTTATTATTAAAGTTAATTAATTCAACTGGTTCGATAAATAATGTATTTCCAGAATCACTTTGATCATATATAACACCTGATACTGCTGTACGGTGTTGCAATTTTATTGGAAATACATAATGTCCATTTCGAATAGTAACATAGGCATCTCTTAAAATCCCTATATGTTGATATTTTTGAAGTAGTTCTTGTATTTTTATATTATATTTTTGTTTTAGTTCTTCTTTTTTATTTCGTATTTTAGCGAGATCCTCACTTGCACTACTTTTAATATTTTTCTCTTCATCAATTGTATCTTCTATGAAAGATATAATTGATGACAATGGTTTAATTTTGCTAACAATATCTGCTATTAATGGATAATCAGCTGAATATTCTTCTATACTTGATTTGATTTTTTTACAAATAGATAAAACATTATAAATTTCATAATATTCTTCTGCTGTTAAAAAAGAACCTTCTATATTAAGTTTTCTTATTAATAATTTGATATTAGAGAAGTTAGAAATAGGGAAAATTATATCATTATTAATAATATTTTTTAGTTCTCTTATTTCTGATAGTTTAGTTTTTAAAATACTACTATTAAAATAAAAATTATAATTTTTAATATGCTCTTTTGTTACATCTGAAAAAGAATAATATGATATTAAATCAAGTATTTTGTCAAGCTCTAAGATTTGTAAAGTATGTTTATCCATTTTAATTTTAGCTTATTAACGAGATTTCATTCTGAGCTTTTTTAGCATTTTTCTTTTAGCGGCATTTAATTCTCTTTTTCTTCTTTCACTTGGTTTTTCATATCTTTGATGTTTTTTATAATCAGCTATGATTCCTGATTTTTCACATACTTTGTTAAATCTTTTCAAAGCTTTCTCAAAAGATTCTCCGTCTTGTACTATAATTCCTGGCAATTAAAATCCTCCTGTTTAAGGGTTAAAGTTTGTTTGTATATAATAATTTTTTTTCTAAAAGTCAAGTAGATATATTAATATAGTATGTGGATATATTAAATAGTGTAGAGTATTGTTTATAATATAAAGTAGATATGATTATTTATAAAATTTTCAAAAATTATCTTTTACTAAAATTCATTTGACATTAAAATAGCCTTTACTTATTATATAAAAAAAGGAGGGTCGTATGCCTAAAAAAACTGAAAATTTAAAAGAAGCTATGGGTGAAGTAAAAGAACATGTAAGAGAAGATGTAGAGAAAAAAGTGGATGAACTTCAAAAAAAAGGTGAAGAATTAATTGCAGAAGGTAAAAAATTATTAGAAGAGGCTGGTAAACAAGCTGGTGAATTTAAAGAAGAAGTTGAAGAAAAATGGCTGGCAAATTGTAAAAAATATATTTTGACTAATCCATTCAAAGCTGTTTTTATTGCATTTGGCATTGGCTATATCTGGGCTAAAATTTTTAGAAGATAGAAAAGATGAACTTGTCAAAGACTTTGATAAAGAAAATTAAGGAATTAATTAATCTATCAATAGATTTAGTTAAATTAGAAATTAATTTAGTTGTTCAGTCTTTATGGGAACAGACAGTCCCTATTTTTCCTATTTTTTTATATTTAGTAATTGGCATTATCCTTATTCTTGTTGCTATTGTATTTTTTGCATTGACTATTACAGCTTTATTTTACCTTATAACAAAGATTTTATGGTTGTCTCTATTTATAACATTTTTAATATCTTTTGTTATTTCTTTATTAATTTTTATTAGATCGTTTTCTAAACTTAAAAAACACAAATTTGATTTAAGTAATGTTTTGAGAGAATTTAAAGATGAGTGAACCTTTATATTCGGAAATAATTTTAGCTAAAATAAAAGTTTTAAAAAAACAAATAAGATTAACAAAAAAAGAGACAGAAAAAGCATTTTATGATTCTTTAACTCCTCAGGTTTTGTTTAGCAATAAGTATTTTTACATATTTTCTGGAAGTTTGGTGGGATTCCTTTTTAGAAAGAGGATCCCTAGATTTGTAAAAACATTGATAAAGTTGTTTTTTGCAAGATATCCTGTAAAAAGATTATTCAAAAAAGGATAGAGTTATTGTAATATTAGAAAATATTATATATTTTGAAAGTCTTACTTCCACTCAGGAAAAAGCTAAAGAGTTTATAAATAGATTTGATAGGTTTATAGTAATAAGTAAAGAGCAAACAAGGGGAAGAGGAAGATTCGATAGACAATGGGTATCTCAAGCAAATGGAAGTTTATATTTTAGTTATGTTATTCCAAAGGTAGTAGAGGATGCCTATATCCCTTTTTTGTCGTTGATAATGGGGTTGGCAGTAGTTTATACATTACATGATTATGAAATAAATGGAAAATTAAAATGGCCCAACGATGTTATTGTTAATGATCGGAAAATATGCGGCATATTAGGCGAGAATTTTGAAAATAAGCTTATATTTGGAGTTGGATTAAATATATATTTAGACGAGAGTATAAAGAGAACTATAGATAGACCAGCAATTGCTATAAATGATATAAAAGAATGCCCAGATGATAGATTATCTTATTTAGTTAAAATTATAAACTATTTTAATCAATTTCTATTTGAATTTAAATCAGGTAAAAATTTCATAAAAGAATTTGATAAATATGGATATAGAATAAATGAAAATGTTCAATTTGATACGGGGAATAGTATATTATCAGGTAAAATTAAAACAATTAATGAATATGGTTTTTTAATTTTTGAAACAGATGAAGGAGATATTGTTGAGTTATCAAATGGAGAAATTGTATTTTAAGGTTTTTTTATTATTTTTTTCCTTTGTGATAGTAGTTATAGGTGTAAAGTGTTTTGATTTTAATAAAGATGTAAATAAAAAGATAGCATCAGATTCAATTAAAATATATGATAATATAACGAAAATAAAAATTATAAATTATACTGGCAATATAGATATAACAGGTAAGAATAACACTTTTGAGCCTTATTTGAAAGTAGATAAAATTGCAAAATCGAATTCTGATAAAAGAAATAATTATATTTTAGAGACATGTTCATATAAAATAATATATTCAAAAGATGAACTTATTATAAATACATACATAGGAGAAAATATAGATTCATTATCAGAGATAGAATTTGATTATGAATTGGTAGTGCCTGAATCAATTGAAATATTAATTGATAATAGAATAGGCGATATTACTATAACGGATATATATAATAACCTTAATATATCAAATAGCTCAGGGAATATTACTTTAAATCACATAACAGCCAGGGATATTAAGTTATCGGCGAACGAAATAAATGCTTATGCAACATTATATTATCCGGAAGATTCTATTGATTGGGAGTTTATAGGGACAAGCGGTAATATAGAATTGGATTTAAAAGAAGGGATTTCTGCAGTAGTTGAAGCAAGGATTGCAACAGGGCAAATAGATTATAGTTTGAGAGATTTTTTAATACAGGAATCTAATGATGTTCGTTTGAAGGGAATATTAAGAGAAGGGGAAGGCAAGATTTTTGTGGATTTAATTACTGGTAATATTAAGCTTATTACTTTTTAGCAAGGAGGAAACTTATGTCTGTTTTAACAGAACCGATGGTAAAAATTAGCCCCGACAATTGTAAGTCGTGCGGACTATGTATTGCATCATGCCCGAAGAACGTATTAGAATTTTCGACAGAATTTAACAAAATGGGATTTCATCCAGCACGTTACAAAGGAGAAGGGTGTATAGGTTGTGGATTTTGTTTTTATGTATGTCCAGAACCGTTTGCGATTACTGTATATAAAAAAGGTTATGATTTAAAAGAAGATTAAGAGGAGATTATTATGGCAAAACAATTAATTAAAGGAAATGAAGCTATAGTAAAAGCGGCAATACTTGCAGGATGTGAATCTTATTTTGGATATCCGATAACTCCTGCAAGTGAAATTGCAGAGGCAGCTTCTTATTATTTCCCTTTAGTAGGAAGAACATTCGTTCAAGCAGAATCAGAAGTTTCATCTATAAATATGTTGTATGGTGCAGCTGCTGCTGGAGAAAGAACAATGACCGGTTCTTCTGGTCCTGGCATAAGTCTTATGCAAGAGGGTATTTCTTATCTGGCAGGTTCAGAATTGCCAGCAGTTATTGCCTACATTATGAGAGGTGGACCCGGGCTTGGTAATATTGCTCCTGAACAAGCTGATTATTTTCAGGTTGTAAAAGGTGGAGGTCATGGTAATTATAGACTTATAACAGTTGCTCCAAATAGTGTACAGGAAATGGCAGATTTAACATATACTATTTTTGATTTAACAGATAAATATAGAAATCCTGGTGTTATTTTAGCAGATGGTGTTATTGGTCAGATGATGGAATCTGTGGAATTTAAAGATAAAGTAATCAAACCAGAAAGGAAAGATTGGGCTCTTTATGGTGATAAAGATTCAAGAAAAAATTTAATTACTTCAATTAATCTTGAGCCTGATGAACAAGAAGAGCATATTAAAAAGTTATATAAGAAATATAAAGAAATTGAAGAAAATGAAGTGCTATTTGAAGAATTTTATGCAGAAGATGCAGAAATATTGCTTATTGGATATGGTATTGTATCAAGAGTTCTATATTCAATAGTAGAGGCTGCTAGAAAAGAAGGAGAAAAAATAGGACTTTTAAGGCCGATTACATTATGGCCATTTCCAACTAAGAAAATACAAGAACTTGCTAATAATGTTAAAAAGATTCTTGTTGTAGAGATGAGTACTGGAATGCTTGTAGAAGATGTAAAATTAGCAGTAAATGGTAAAATCCCGGTAGAATTATATACAAGGTTTGGTGGAAATATTCCTTCAATAGAAGAAGTAACTAAAAAAATTAATGAGATAAAATAGAGGTGGGAAATATGGAAAATTTAGTATTACAAGCTCCAAAATCTTTTTATGATGTTTTTGAAAGGAAACCCGGTAGTGATAAGGTTAATACTCATTATTGCCCGGGTTGTGGACATGGGGAAGTACATAAAATTTTAGCAGAAGCTATAGATGATTTTGGTATTAGGGATAGAACAATATTAATAAGTCCAGTTGGTTGTAGTGTTTTTGCATATTATTATTTTGATACGGGAAATATTCAGGTGGCCCATGGTAGGGCACAAGCTGTTGCAACAGCAATAAAAAGAGCAAGACCTGATAGTATTGTTATTTCTTATCAGGGAGATGGAGATCTTGCGGCAATTGGAGGTAATGAATTATTACATGCCGCAAATAGAGGTGAAAATATTACTACTATTTTTATCAATAATGCAATTTACGGCATGACTGGTGGGCAAATGGCTCCTACAACATTAATTGGACAGAAGACTACTACTTCTCCTTATGGTAGAAGAATTGAAGAAGCAGGTTATCCGCTTAAAGTTTGTGAATTGTTATCTACTTTAGAAAATGTTGCATATCTTGAGAGAGTTTCATTGCATGATGCTGCACATGTTATGAAAACAAGAAAAGCAATTAGAAAAGCAATACAAAATCAAATTGAAAATAAAGGTTATAGTCTTGTTGAAGTTTTATCTCAATGTCCTTCTGGTTGGAAGGTTGATCCTGTGAAGGCAAGAGATTTTATGGTTGAAAATATGTTGCCTTATTTTAAGTTAGGAGTTTATAAGGACACAACAGAAGAAAGAGAATTTCATTATTTGGAAAAACATCATATATTCGATTTTGGAACTTTGCATAAGTCTTTGGATTTAGAATCTGCTGAAATTAAGAATCAATATGAATCGAAGCCAAGAAAAGATGATTATAAGAATCCTCAAATTAAAATTGCTGGATTTGGTGGCCAGGGAGTTCTTCTTTTAGGTAAGGCTTTAGCAGAAGCTGGAATGTATCAGGGATTTAATGTTAGCTGGATACCTTCTTATGGTCCTGAAATGAGAGGAGGTACTGCTAATTGCCAAGTAAATATTTTTGATAAAAGAATAGGTTCTCCTTTAACAAATATACCAGATGTATTAATTGCAATGAATAAACCATCTCTTGAAAAATTTGGTCCAAAGGTGAGAAAAGGTGGTATTATTTTTTATAATACTTCAATGATAGATATTGAATATAGTAATCCTGATTGTGAAGTTATTCCTATTGCTTTTACAGAAATTGCAGATAAAGTTGGAAATTTAAAAGCTGCTAATATGGTAGCAGTTGGAGCTTATGTTTATTATACAGGATTAATTGATTATAATCTTATTATAGAATTATTACCTTCTATAATTAAAAAAGAAAAATTAATTGAATTAAATAAAAAAGCAATTCTTGCAGGTGTTGACGCTGTAAAACCTTTTATCAAATAAAAGAGATTATTAAAAGAGAGAGAGAAAGAGCTTCTTTCTCTCTCTTTGTTTAAAAAAATAAAAATAACAGTAGTAAAAAAAAGACTTGACTATAATATAAGAGATAGTTATTTATCAAATAAGGAGAAAATATGAAAGTATTGTTATCAGGAAATGAAGCAATTGCAAGAGGTGCTTTTGAAGCAAATTGTGCTGTTGCTTGTGCTTATCCTGGCACACCCAGTACTGAAATATTAGAAACAATAGGGAAAAGCTATCCGGAGATTTCTTCTGCATGGACTGCAAATGAAAAGACAGCTTTAGAAACTGCATATGGTGCTGCTATGGCTGGCGGCAGAGCTTTAGCATGTATGAAACATGTGGGACTTAATGTAGCAGCTGATCCACTTTTTACAGCAGCATATAATGGTGTAAAAAAAGGATTTGTTATTGTTACAGCAGATGATCCTTCAATGCATTCTTCTCAAAATGAGCAGGATAATAGGCGCTATGGTGTTTTTGCAAAAATTCCGGTATTAGAACCTGCAAATAGTCAGGAGGCTAAAGATTTTACAAAATTAGCATTTCAAATTTCTGAAGCATTTGATATTCCTGTTATCATCCGGCTTACAACTTTAATATCACATACAAAAACAGTTGTTGAAATTAATGATCCGATAAGAGAAGAAACAAAATTCGAATTTGATTTTGCTGATGGTAAATTTATGAGCCTTCCTTATCTTGCACGAATTCATCATAAACAATTAGAAGAAAAAATAAAGAAAATAAGAGAATATAATAATACTTCAGAATTAAATAAACTCGAAATGAAAGATACCAGATTAGGTATTGTAACCAGTGCTTTGACATATAATTATGTAAAAGAAGCTTTCCCAGAAGCAAGTATTTTAAAATTGGGTATGGTTTTTCCAATACCTGTTAAATTAATAGAAGATTTTAGAAGTAAAGTAGAAAAAATGTATGTCATTGAAGAATTAGAACCAGTTATTGAAGAACAAATTAAATTTTTTAATATCAAAGTAGATGCTGGTAAAGATAAAGTTCCGATTTATTTTGAGTTATCAGTGGATATACTGAATGAAATTTTCCATAATAAAAAACAGAAAACTTATGAAGTTCCTGAGCTTCCATCAAGACCACCTGTATTATGTCCTGGATGTCCTCATAGAGGAGTGTATTTTTCTTTAAATAAAAGTAAATCTTATGTCAATGGCGATATCGGTTGTTATACATTAGGTTTTATGCCTCCATTAAATGCCATGCATACTTGTATTTGTATGGGGGCTAGTATTACCAATGCTAATGGTTTTGAAATGATTAAACAGCGCGCAAATGATGATACTAAAGTCGTAGCAACTATTGGGGATAGTACATTCATTCATTCAGGTATAACAGGACTGATTGATGCTGTTTATAATAAGTTAAATACTACTGTGATTATTTTAGATAATGATATAACAGCTATGACAGGACATCAGCCTAATCCTGTAACTGGCATTAAAATAAATGGTGAAAAAACTACAAGATTAGATTTAGAAAAAGTTTGTAAAGCAGTGGGAGTAAAAGAAGTAGATAGAATAAATCCGTATGACCTTAAAGAAACAAAAGAAGTTCTAAATAAACATTTAAATTTAAAAGAACCTTCTGTAATTATAAGTTCTGCTCCATGTGCCTTATTGCCAACAGGAGTTAAGAATCCTCCTTATTATATTGATCAAGATGCTTGTACAAAATGTAAAGCATGTTTAAAAATTGGCTGTCCGGCTATTTTCTATGATGGAGAAAAAGTTTATATTGACAGATTTTTATGCACGGGATGTTCATTATGTGCTCAGGTATGTCCTTTTAATGCAATAAAACAGGAGGATTCAAATGATAAATAGTATTCTTTTAGTAGGTGTTGGTGGTCAGGGAATTCTTCTTGCTTCTGAAATTTTATCAGATGTTCTTTTGAAACAAGGTTTTGATGTTAAAAAAAATGAAATTCATGGTATGGCTCAAAGAGGAGGAACAGTTACAAGTCAAATAAAGTATGGAGATGTTGTTTTTTCTCCAAAAATTGCTGAAGCAGAAGCAGATTTTATAGTATCATTTGAATATATGGAAAGTGTTAGATTTCTTAACTTATTAAAAAAAGATGGCATGCTTATCAGTAGTGATCAGAAAATTATCCCTACAACTGTATCCTCAGGGCTTGGAACCTATCCTGATAATATCGAAGAATATCTTGAAAAACAAAATATAAAATATTCTTTTGTTAATGTTGTCGATATTGCAACAAAATTAGGAAATATTAAAACTGTAAATACTATAATGATGGGCCTATTGAATCAATATCTTAAATTTAAAGAAGAAATTTGGATAGAAACTATTAAAGAAAGAGTAAAACCTAAATTTGTTGATTTAAATATTAAGGCTTTTCAAGAAGGGATGAATTACCGGAGGTAGATATGTTTATTCAATTTTTTACAGATAATGATATAAAAATATATCAATTATCTGGTAAAATTCTTGGTGGTCCTGATTCCAATACTTTATATCAAAACATACAGGAAGATTTAGATAAGAATATTGTAAATTTTATTATTGACTTATCCGATGTGAAGTGGATAAATTCTTCTGGATTAGGTATTTTGATAAATATCTATAATATAGTTAATCAGAAAGGAGGAAAAATAATTCTTGTTTCTAATTCTGAGCAAATTGCTAAAATGTTAAAAGTAACCAGACTTAATACTTTTTTGAAGCTCTTTCCTGATTTAGAATCAGCAAAGAAAGAATTAAAAAATTGAAAGGATTTAAAATGCCAGTTTCATTAGTCATTGGTTTACAATGGGGTGATGAAGGTAAAGGAAAAATAGTTGATTATTTGGCAAAAAATAGTGATGTTATTCTTAGATATCAAGGTGGGCCTAATGCTGGACATACTATAATAGTTGACGATAAAAAATATATTTTCCATCATATTCCTTCAGGTATTTTGTATGATGGTAAAATATGTATTATTGGTAATGGGACAGTATTAGACCCTTTTACTTTGAAAGAGGAAATTATTAATTTAGAAAATTCTGGGATAAATGTAAAAGAAAAGTTGTTTATAAGTAGTAGAGCTCATATAATTCTACCATTTCATAAAATATATGATGTACAGATGGAATTATTCAAAAAAGGGAAAAAGAAAATAGGTACTACTGGAAGAGGAATTGGTCCTGCTTATTCTGATAAATATTCAAGAATAGGGATTAGAGTCTCAGATTTATATTCGATAGAATTTAAAGATAAATTATCGACAATAGTTAATTATTATAATAATATTTTTCAAACAATATTTAAAATAGATCCTTTACCTTTTGAACAAATATATTCTCAGCTTTTGGAACTAAGAGGCTATTTTGAAGAGTATATTATAGATGCTATGCCGGTTGTTCGTGATTATGTAATGAATAATAAATCCATTTTGTTAGAAGGTGCTCAAGGAATAATGTTAGATATCGATTATGGTACTTATCCTTATGTTACATCATCCCATTGTGGAACAAGTGGTGCAAGTGCTGGTTCTGGTATTCCTGCAAATAAAATTGATGAAATCATTGGTGTGTTGAAATCTTATACTACACGTGTAGGCAATGGTCCATTTCCTTCAGAATTGTTAGATGAAACAGGTGAAACATTACGGAGTGTTGGGAATGAATTTGGTTCTACCACAGGAAGACCCAGAAGATGTGGCTGGCTTGATCTTGTTGTTGCTAAATATTCTACTTTTTTAAATGGTGTAAGTCATATCGCTATTACTAAACTGGATGTTTTAGATAAATTTGATGAGATAAAAGTTTGTACAGGTTATAAATATAAAGGCAAAATAATAGATTATGTGCCAGATCATATAACAGATGAAATAGAACCTATTTATGAAACTCTGCAAGGATGGAATCAGGATACATCAAAAATAAATAATTTTAAAGATCTACCTTCAGCAAGTAAAGATTATATAAAATTTATCGAGGATTTTTTAGAAATTCCAATTAAATATATTTCAATTGGCCCCGGAAGAAAGCAGATTATTATAAAATAAAAAAGGAAGCTCTATAAAGAGAGCTTCCTTTTTTATTTTAACTGGAAGGGATTTTATTTTACAATAATATAAGAAGGTGCTATTCCTACTTGTACACTATCAATAACTTCTTTTGTATTTTTATTTAAAATAAATAAAAATCCAGGATCTGAATATGTTGTCGATTTTGTAACTAAAATATTATCATCATTTATAGTAATATGTGTACCGTAATTTAAAAATTCTTCGATGCTTTCAGGGCTTAAGCTAATATTATATTTTAAAATTCCCATAAAACCCTGTGAATATAATATAGTAGAATAGATTTCATTCTCATAAGTAATTAATTTGGTAACTCCCATATATCCAAGATCAAGAGAATCTATTAAGCTGTAATTATCAATATTATATTCGTAAACTGTAGAATTAATGCTATAATAATCTCCTGTACATAAAACATAAAGAGCTCCATTGATAATTGTTACATCCGTAGGATTAGTTCCAACTTCAATTGTTTTTATAAGGCTATCGTTTTCTATAACTGCAACTTTACCTTGTCCATAACTATATGTTGATTCATCGTATTCTGTATTTGCTACATATACTTTTCCTTTGTATGCAGTAATTGCCCATGGGTCTGATCCAGTATAAATGGATTTAATTTTACTGTAATCAGATAATTTTAAAATATATACGGAATCTATATTATCACATGTAATGTAAATTTTATCATTTGCTATAGCAACAGATTGAGGTCCTGCTCCTGCTAAATCTACAGAATCGATTTTACCATTTTTTGTATCTAATATAAGAAGTTGATTATCACCATAGCTTGCCATATAAATTTTGTCATTATATAAAATACCATCATCGACAACATCACCAATTCCTAAGTATTTTTTATCAGATAAAGCATTGTTTTTAAGATCGTATAAGAATATTGAAGCATTACTTTTCATCCAGCTACCCTGACATAATATGTATGCGCTTTGGTTTAGATTAGTTTCTTCTTTTTTATCTTCTTTGTCTGAGCACATCAAAAAGAGGATAGTAAAACTTAAAATAAACAAAATGGATAGTTTTTTCATAATAGTATCTCCTTTTTTAAAATTTTTTGGAAATAAAGAATTTAAAATTGCGCCCGGGCATTGGATAATTTTTCACAACGACATATTCTTTATTCAAAATATTATTTAATTCTATGGATAATAGATAGTTATTTAATTTAAAGCTGAATATGCTATTGAATAACCAATAAGATGGTAATTCTAATAAATTATCATGGCTATAGAAAACTTTGTCATAAAAATTAATAAATAAATTAATATCAAAATATCTGGAAGTAAAACCTATTACTTCATTAAAAGTATGTTTAGGATAATATACAGGAGATAATCCATTTGCTAATTCCATTTTTTGAAAATTATATTTACTTTTAAGAGTGATATATTTTTTTATTGTTATGGTACTTAATATTTCAATGCCATATCCTTCTGCTTTTGAAATATTAAATGGCGACCATACCATTGCTGAAACAGGCTTCCACATTATCAAGTCAGTATAATTTTTGTTATAAAATGATAAATCCAGTTTTATTTTATTAGTTTCTAACTTACCACCAATTGAAATATTTTGAGAAAATTCCGGATTAAGCTCAGGATTTCCGCCTGGAGACCAGTAAAGATCGTTAAAGGTTGGAAAATTATAATTTTTAGAGAAATTTGAGTATAATTTTATATTTTTCATTTTTTTATTTAAAGAAATAGAATATACAATATAATTTTTATTTTTATAGTTAATATATTTAATGCCAGGCAAAAAATTAAAATATCTAAAATCAAAATTAGGGACAAAAGAAAATTCAAAAGAATTTGCATTGCCAGTTTTAGTATTTGTGCTATTTATTCTTTCATTGTTATAAGTAATCTCTGACCAAAAATTAATATATTCACAATTTTTTTGAACTGTTGCTTTATAATGGAATACATAATTCTTGTGGATACTTTCAGGATATGGTGGATTGACATATTTTTCATATAAAATATTATAATTTATAACATTTTTAAATATCAAGTCGTTTGTAAAGATTTTTTTTAATGAATATGCGAGGTACAAATTTTTATCTAACAAATTGGAATTTGGAGTTGGTCCCCGCATTGGCCCTGCAACTCCTCTATAAAAATAATCAAAAAACAAAGTTAAATGTGAATATAATTTGTTGGAATTGTTATATTGAAATTTAAAATATAATTGGCCTAATTCGTGTTCATTATTTTTTCTTTTTTTTGTTATTTTTGAATTATATCTAAATTTATAGTCTCCATCACTTTTTTGATAATTCATTTTATAGGATATGGATAATTTATTTAGAGGTCGAAAATTATTTTCAAAAGATATATTAAAAAAATCAAAACTTCCATAACCTAAGGTTATTTTATTTTCCATACCAGTATTTAAATAAACAGCACCTCCCATTGCACCAGAGCCATTAAAAATTCCAGATCCTTCTTTTAATATATTGATATTTTTGATATTAAGATTTCCTAAAAGCCCAAGATCAAAGCTTCCATTTTGAGGATTATTTAATATTATATCATCGAGAATAAATTTTATATCATTATTTCGATGTCCTCTAATTTTGAGTAATTTTAAGCCGCCCTCTCCGCCGTAATCGGTTATTAAAAAACCGTAATTTACCATTAGATTATTAAAATTGGTATTTTCCGTGGACCTGTTTTTTTCTATTGATTCTATTGAAGATGCATATATGTTTTGAAAGTTTTTTCCAAATACTGAATATTCTGGTAATATGAATACAATAGGTTCTAATTTAACGATTGTATCATTGATAATATTTTTTATAAATTTTTTTTTGTATAATTCTTTTTCAATAATTATGTATTTGATTTTTGGAGGAATAGATGATTTTGCATATCCGTTATTATCTGAAAATATTGTATATATTGAGTCTTTTGTAAATATTTTGATTTGACATTTTGGGATAGGTTCATTATTTAAATTGACTATTTTAAATCTGATTTCATCGGCTGTGAGTAAGTTGATTAGAAATAAACAAATTAATGTTATTTTTTTCAATAGAATTTCTCCATAATTAAAAAACCCACTTCTTCGTAGAAAGAAGAAGTGGGTTTAAAGTTTATAACTGACTTACTTCTTGATCCACGAAGAAGCTTCTGTCATATAAGGTTTTACTCAGGTCTTCTGGCTTGCGGATCACCTTACTCCCTGCGCCTTCTCACCATACTGGCAATGGCATCATGCAGGTTTCATCCCCGCTCACAGCGACGGGCTCGCAACGGATTTTCACCGTTTTCCCTTGGGTAAAACCCTATTTTCTATCATTAGATGTAAAAAATGCGCCCATAGGGAATCGAACCCCAAACCTACTGATTAAGAGTCAGTTGCTCTACCAATTGAGCTATGGGCGCATTGTTTTTTATATATATAAATTTTTTTTACTAAAGTCAATATCTTTTTTAAAATAATTTTGGGAAAAGAAGAGACATGGTACCCCCCATTGCGTAAAGAAAATTGTATTTTATAATTTGAAAAAAAAATAAACAAAAAAATAAGGAGGAGACTATGACCCAATAAAAGAAAGTAAAGAAAATTTTACCGATTAGAAAAAAATTAGTAGAATATGCATTAAATTATGGGAAAAAGCCAGCAGCAAGAAATTTCAATACAACAGTAAAAACAGTACGTAAATGGGTAAAAAGATACCAAAATATCAGATAACAGCACGATGTCTGAGAATGGGAGCATTATTTAGAATATATTTGAAATCGATAAATATACAGAGGGATAATGTAAGTGAGTTTGTAAGCATGAGTAAGAAGAAGAAAAGTATAATGGAGAACTTAATAGAAAAAAGATGTAAATGATAGGAGCAAAGACTGGCAGTCTGATGTAGAGCCTTTATAATCATAAATAATGAACTTGTCAGATATTTTAAATTTTGATATGATATATAAAGAGGTGATATTATGTCTATTACATTCCCACAAAAATTTAAAAAAATGTCTTGAATTTTTATTTTTCTTTATTATATTTTTGACAAAATCTGGTAGGTAAAAAAGGAATTAAAAATAATGATTCTTGAAGAAAGTGCACAATATTTAAAAATAGGAAAATCTACTTTTTATAAAATGGCAAGAGAAGCTAAAATTCATGCTGTAAAAATTGAATTTGGGAAAAATAATAAAATTATAATTCATATTCCTTACAATCAAGAGGAAAATATTGGGAAATTCCTTATAGTGAAGGTTTAATAGCAAAATTGAAGTTTTTTTGTTGTCTTTTTGTTGTCTCATCCCATTACAGGAAATGTATCTGTTCTTAATGCTGATATTTGCCCTAAATGGAATCATATTTGTACTAAAAGTGCAGATATACCAAGTTAGGCGAAACGATTTAATGGAGGTAGATAATTTATGAATTCAAGGAAAATGCCCAAATTAAAGATAGGCGAGCTTGAGGCTAAAATACCAATTGTTCAAGGCGGAATGAGTGTTGGTATCTCGTTGTCAGGATTAGCTTCGGCTGTGGCTAACGAGGGTGGTATTGGAGTTATTGGTGCTGCTGGGATTGGGATGCTTGAACCCGATTTCAGTACAAATTTCAAAGAAGCAAACAAAAGAGCATTAAGAAAAGAAATAAGAAAAGCAAAGGAAATGACAAACGGTATTATTGGAGTCAATATAATGGTTGCTCTCTCAGATTTTGATGAGCTTTTGCTTGTGGCAGTAGAAGAAGGTGCAGATCTGGTTTTTCTTGGTGCAGGGCTTCCACTAAAGAATCCCAAAACATTACCATTGGATAAATTAAGAGATGTTTCTACAAAGGTTGTCCCTATTGTGTCTTCTGCAAGAGCCGCTAATATTATATTTC
>Ga0164318_10001677_pt1 | contig 19968 bp, 9 predicted proteins | sample GuaBasSedimGuay9_FD_113734 | JGI IMG/M metagenome (GOLD analysis project Ga0164318, IMG submission 113734) | Subseafloor sediment microbial communities from Guaymas Basin, Gulf of California, Mexico - Guay9, Core 4571-4, 0-3 cm | ecosystem: Environmental > Aquatic > Marine > Hydrothermal vents >... | reverse complement strand
TAAGTACTGAAGCACAAATAAACAGGTATTTTACAACCAAGGGCAACCACAAGGGATTGCCCCTACATGACATTATTGTGTAGGGGCAATCCCTTGTGGTTGCCCCCTTTCTGTTTTTTTAAAGACCTGAAAATTTATGGTTCAGTACTTAGAACACTGATTTGACTGATTCAACTTACTTATTTATATCCAGTGTTCATCAGAATTAATCAGTGTAAATCATGACAATCAGTTAAATCAGCGTTCTATCTTCTATAAAATTAATCATTGGACATGATTTTGATAATGTGTTTAGCCAATCTTTCGTTGATTTCACGGTGTCTTGGCACTGACTGACAGATACCTGTGAATGGATTTTGATATCAATCATGATTAGCGCACCATGCCTCAAAAAAACGCAACCCTTATATTCAAGTTTTTTAATCAAATCTTTACGTTTCACTAGATAACCATTTCTTCTAGTGTTTTGACTTGAGAAATTAATCCATTCTTGATCTCGAAGAGTATATCTTTTAAATTATCCCTTAATTCTTCTAATGTTTCTCCTTGAGTCCAATAATCAGGATAATTTTGTAGATAGCCTAACCACATCCCATCATTTTCTTGCCAATAGACAATCGTCACGGTTTTCATTATTCAATTACCGGCTTACTTTTTTAATCAAATCAAATAGATGGGCAAACGCTTTGGTTATACCCATCTACCTATAGGCAATTAACCCTGTCGCCAACCCTGAAACAGTTTTATCCCTGTCGGGCGGTTTTTTGTTGCCCACCATTCCCCTGATAATTTGTTGCCAACCGCTGAAACAGTTCCATTCATTTTAGCACCTTTTCAGGCGCATAGGCCTTTTTCCAGTAAACGTTGTCCAAGGTATGACAAAATAATCCGCTTTAAATTTCTTAAAGGTGCCGATTCGTATCGAAGCGTTTCGGTTTTGGATAACGGCCCCTGATTTTACGCGCCTTAGCATAATCCAACATTTTTTTAGCGATCAAAGGAAACAGGCCGAGTAATGCAAAGGAAAATAACAAAGTAGGTGACAAAATGCCACTGAATGATTCCAACTTACCGATTTCCTTACCCGCATTGATATAAACCAGCGTACCGGCCAACATACCCACTTGACTCACCCAATAAAATTCCCATGTTTTAATAGAGGTTAATGCCATCGCTAAATTAATAGCGAAAAAAGGAAAAGCGGGCACCAAGCGTAAAGCAAAAAGATAGAAAGCCCCCTCTTTTTCAATACCGCGATTAATCGGGCCTAATTGTTGTTTAAAGCGATTTTGAACCGTCTCTTTAAACAAATATCGGGCCAATAAAAATGCAAAAGTGGCACCGATAGTGCTGGCAAATGAGACAATAATAATGCCCACTAACAAACCAAAGATAGCCCCAGCGCCTAAAGTGAGTAGAGTTGCCCCCGGCAACGATAACCCAGTAACGAGTACATAAATCGCAAAATAAATCGCAATTGTTTGCCAAACATGCGCCTCGTAAAACTGAACAATCACCTCTCGCTGCGCTTGAAAATAATCAAGGCTAAGGTATGATTGTAAATCATAATAAAAAAAGAGGACAACTAAACAGGCTATAATAACCAACAAAATCAGTTTACTGGTTTTCATCAATAAGAGCCGCCCATTTTGAATTGTTAAAAGTGATAAAATGAAACTCTTAAACAGATACTCTGTGGTACTCTGTGGTACTCTGTGATCTCTATTCGAGGTTCAAGTTTTTGCGCGCAAAAACTTGAACCTCGAATGTTGAAAATATTTTTGACAATTTCAAAAAATAAGAGTAGAAATATTATTCTTAGCCAAGCTCGCTTAACTTAAATTGAATCGATATCCCCCCAAAAAGGAAAAACAGCAACATGAGCAACGACAAAGATGCCCAAAAGAAGTTAATTCCCGCCTATCAAAAAATGATGACGCGGGTTGAAAAAAAACAGAAAGGTTCGACTACCAAAACATTGCCTCAGCATATTGAGGCTGCTGTTGAAAAAGCCGTTGAACTTGAAGAACTCACCCGCGAAGAGGCCGAACGCCTTGGAGACTATTTACGGCGCGATTTGCACGATGCCGCTGAATTTATCATCACCACCGAACAAGCCTTAGCGGATTGGATACGTTTTGATTTAGAAATCATTGAAGAACGTTTGCTAGAAATGTTTAGCTTAATGGTTGATCAAACTCGCCAAGAGTTGGATAATCTAGCCGAATCTGCCCGTCAAGCGACAGAATGGCATAGCGGCGAAATGACAGCACTGGGCACCTTGTATTGCGAACAGTGTAATAAAGCCATACATTTCCATCAACCAGATTACATTCCCGTTTGCCCTAATTGCGGCGCAACCCGATTTAAGCGGCCTGTCGAAACAGAATAATTTATAGCATTTTTCGTTTGAATTAATTAAATACAAAAAAGGGCAACCACAAAGATGTCTCGTAGGGTGGGTTAGCGATGCGACATTGAACTCAATATAAAACCAAGATTTCACCACCAGCTTGCCCACCATCCTAGTACTTTTGTGTCAAGCTGTTGGAACTTGGTATTGAAACTTCCGCTATCTTGCCCTAGTGAGTAGATAGATCATGAAGCCCGTCTTTCAGACGGCGGTTTTAACCTGAGGCTTGGAAAATAATAGATCAGGAACGGAAAAAATTTAATTTTTCCCAATCACGAATAGAAATGGAGGGTTCTTTAGCATTGATTATCAAGACATTTTAGTGATAAAGTTGCCCACGATCCCACCCGACATCAAATTTTTTGACGGGGATTGAGGATATTATTTTTTTGCCGTTCCTAATCAGGAAATAAGCACGATGAAAGAATATACTCTGAAAGAATATATTGCTCACCTTCTCGTCGGTACGCCTCTTCAGCAACCGGCACAATCTCTAAGAGAGGTGATGAATGTCAGGAAACGTTGGAAACATCCTGAACTCCAAGAAATCTATATGGAGTCTTCACGAATTAACAAGATGATGGAACGCATGATTCAAGATTCCATGAATTGCATTGATGTGGGATGTCATATTGGCTCTATGCTAAATATAATGTTACAGCTTTCACCTCACGGTAATCATATTGCCATTGAACCGATTCCCTATAAGGCAGAATGGCTTAGACGCAAGTTTCCGGGTGTTTTTGTTCAGCAGATAGCACTCAGCGACACACCACATGAGGCCACCTTCCATTACTACCCTCTTAAGTCGGGTTTCAGTGGACTCCGTCGTAGACCACAAATGACTGATGACAATTCGTTTCAGGTGCGGTGTGAACGACTGGATGATGTTGTACCATCAGATAGACACATTGACTTTATAAAAGTTGATGTAGAAGGCGGTGAGTTAGATGTTTTTCGTGGTGCTAATAATCTATTACAACGTTGTCAGCCTCATATATTATTTGAGTGTACTCATAGTGGATTAACCTCTTTTGGTTTCACGCCGAATGAAATATTCAATTTTTTGACCCAGCAACACGCCTATTCAGTGTTCCTCATCAAAGATTGGCTTGACAGCAAAGAGCCTTTGAATTTTGAGAAGTTTTCTCATACCATGCAGTATCCATTTCAAGCTTTTAATTTTATTGCAACCAAGTAAGATGTAAACCTGACAGGTTTTTGAAACCTGTCAGGTTTTTTCTCTATTTTTGTTTGATGACTAACAAGGTAATATCATCAGCCACCTTTTGCGTACCAATGTGTTCTCGGACATCGGCTATCACGGCTTGTTGTATTTCTTTGGCAGATTTCTGCCAGTTTTGACTCACTATATCGCATAAGCATTCCATGCCATATTCAACCTCGTCGGTATTTTGGGCTTCTGTTATTCCGTCGGTGTACAAAACAATCCCGTCCCCTTGTTCTAATTGTATTTCCCGTTGTGACACAAAAGGGGTAATATCGGATTTTAACCCCACCATGAAACCTAAATCAAATGTATCAATTCTGTCTACTTGGCCATTTTGATGGACTAATAAGACATCTTCATGTTGGCCGGTTAAACGCAATTTACCCTCTTCATAATCCAATAAAGACAAGGTCATATTTTTATCGGTATGAAGCCGTTGTATATTGTTATAAACCGCACGATTGAGAACGGTTAAGAAGGTTTTGGGATCACTGACATCATTCGTCAATAGGGTTTGTACGGCCATTTGTACCATCAGCATCAAAACACCACTTTCAAGCCCATGGCCGGTCACATCACCAATACCGATTTTCACATGCCCGTCATGTTCAAGAATATCGTAGTAATCGCCCCCGACTTCATCGGCTGGTTCCATAAAACCGGCAATATCTAGCGCCTTAATGTGCTGGAGTTCAGTGTCGTCGGGCAGTACCATTTTTTGCAGTTGACGCGCTACGTCTAATTCGGCACTCATACGCATATTTTCGGCTTCTAGGCGTTTATTCAGAGCCGTAATTTTTTGATTAGCGTCGGCCAGTTGTGTAGTGCGATCGGCCACTTTTTCTTCTAAGTGATTGGCATAAGTGGCGTTTTCCAGCGAAATCGCAATTTGACTTGAGAGCAATTTTAAAACCGTCAACCGATCTGATGTAAACGCATCAGACATTAAATTATTTTCGAGGTACAATACGCCAGTCAGTTTGCCATGATACAAAATAGGTTGCCCTAATACGGATTTAGGTTGTTTTTCAATGAGATACGGATCATTCGTCAAGCTGTCATCACGAGTGGCATCGTTGAGTACCAGCGGGGTTCGATTCCTCAATACGGTATTGATAACCGCACGAGGCACTAATAATTCATCACCGGCTTTCTCTAAAGGTAAGTTGTTGTGTAAGTCAACTTGAACTGATTCCTCGTTAGCCGAAGCGATGGCTTCAAGCCAAAATTGCTCCTGTTTTTCTAAGATTAAAACCCCCCGCTGCGCCCCAACATTTTCAATCACAATCTGCATCAGATTACGAATAAATTGCTCAAGCACCCTTTCATCCGAAATCGCTTGTGACGCTTTCATCACGCTGGCAAAATCCAGAACATCAGAAGCCATGAGTCCAGTAACAGTAACGGTACTCTTGGGGGTATAGGTACTGGTTGTCTTGTGACTCGGAAAGCGGGTTGATTCGCTGCGAGTGAGGAGAGGGGCAAGCAATTGGGAATAACGTCTTTCCAAATCCGCGACTTTGGCTTTCGCACCCCAGCGAGCATAGCCATAATAGGCCTCTGTCATATAGACTTGAGCAATTTTTTCTTTGCCCCAACCAAGGTAGAATCGGGCTGCCACTTCATTAGCAAGGGCTTCTTCCTGAATGTACTCATTTTCTTTCGCCCCAGCAATGGCACGGTCATAGTAATCCATTGCCTCAAGATGTTCACCAAGAACGCGGTGTCGCTCTGCCTCCACCAGATCAAATTTATGTTGGTAATTCATCGGTGCATGTGTTGCCCAGTTCTGCATCTTCTCTTGGTTAGCTTGCACTTTATCAAGATGAGACTGTTGTTCTTCCTTTGTGCAATCAGGATACACTGCTAATCGCGCCAAAGACTCGCAAAGATAAATTATTGGAGTCGCTCCAAAACCGGCAAACGTTGCCACATAAGAATTTGCAGTAGTGACATACTCAATGGTCTGAAGGTATTCTTGAAATAAATAAGAAAGGAGAACTTTGTGGAAATAGAAATAATACAGAGCAAATAGGTCATTATTTTTTTGAAGAAGAGGCAACATTTTTTCTTCATTGTAGACTGTACCAATGAGACAGCTTGGATTTTCAGTTTTTTCCAACAAATTCAAGATGCCCTGTTGAAATATTTCATTATAAATAATTGGGATTTCTTGCTTGAGTTGACGGAATGCTTCATTATAGCTCGCTATTTCACCTTCTAGTGTCGTGAGTTCTATACCACTATAATAGGAATGGGCACAATAGAGATGACCACAATAGCCTCCAGCTTCAAAATCGCCAACTTCTAACCCACTTTGATAGCCTTCCTGCAAAGGTTTCAGGGTTTTCCTTAAATGAATTTTCCAATGAGTCAAACAGGCTTCAACAACATCATAGACTTTTGCCTTGAACTCATTGGCATTTAACTTATTTAAGAGATTTAAAGCCAATTGTGCAAATTGATAGCCCGTTTCAATATCACCCACAATCATCCCATAAATTGCATAACCATAGGCAGAATCAGGGGTGTTACCATAGTTGATTGATAACTGAACCTGTTTACACACTAGAAGAGGCAAAGATTCAGGCGCAACTTCATAGGCAGCCGCTGAAATAACCGAGATGATTCGCATAGCCGCTTGCATGTCTTTGGCAGCCATCATCGGCAAGTCACACAGTGAGTCAATCGGCTTACCCTCCCAAGCAGACTGGGTTTCTTGTAAGTAAAGCTCAATGTCTTTTTCGCTAGGCTGATCTGGAAATGCGATTCCTAATCGCTTTAGAACAGGTAATGCCATTTCGATGGCTTTGAGTTGCTGATTCTGCGCTAACTGTACTTGAATCTGGATTTCATAACTTTTCACCTTATCCAACAAAGTTCGCGCATTTTCCAAGATGATTTCATGCGTGTGCGCTTGTCGCGCAAAATCACCACTGAGATAGGCGGCTTCTGTAGCCAAATTATAGAGAGTCAAGGTTAAGTCATATTGAGTTTGCCAGCTATCAGCAGACAACAGTTCCAATCCCACGGTTAAGTAGCGACTGGCCGCAGCATAAGCCGTAGACGCCTTTGCTTTACGTCCCGCTTTTAAATTCAGTTGTACCAGCTCATCCCGCTCACTTTGATCCGTGATTAATGAGATACCCAGATTCAATTGATTGACTATATCAAATAGCTTATCGTCAAGTGCTTGTTCATGAGTATGACTTTTCAGTAATCGCCCAATTTTGAGATGGGTTGCGGGTTTCTGTGCTTCTGTGATCAGAGAATAAGCGGCTTGTTGTACCCTATCATGTAAAAACTTGTAAGGCACTGATAAGTTTTGCCTCTCGGTTGCTTCAGTAGAGTCTTCAGAAGCCTGAAAAAACTTGTACACCTCGTTAATCGGTATAATCAAGCCTTCTTGCAAGGCCTTCCATAAATCGGCTGCTGTTTCGGCTTGATATTTTTCGTACACAATGGCGAGCATTGCTAAATCAAATTGGTTGCCAATACAAGCCGCGAGTTTTAAAACTTGCTGGGTAGTCACGGGCAACTTTTGTAACTGATGGCCCATAAATTCAACAACATCGTCGCTAATGCTTAGCAATTTAACTTGGGTCAGATCACATTGCCAATAGCCACAGTTCAAGTCAAACGTAATCAATCCCTCTTCATGTAGAAATTTGAGAAATTGATTGGTAAAAAACGGATTGCCTTGGGTTTTCTGAACCACCAACTCAGTCAGTGGCATTGCTTTTTCTGAAGGGCAACTGAGCGTATCGGCAATCAAACGGTTAAGATCAGGTTGGTCAAGTGGTCCAAGGGTGACTTGATTCACCAAAGCCTCGGTTTTTCTAATCTCCTCTAGCGTCAAGATAAGGGGATGGGCTGGACTGACTTCGTTATCCCGATAAGCGCCCATCAACAGCAAATAGTGACTGTCAGTTTGCTCCATTAAGGATTGGAGCAATTTCAAAGAGGCTGAATCGATCCATTGTAAGTCATCCAAGAAAATCACCAGCGGATGTTGGGCCGTGGTAAACACATTGATGAAGTGGTGAAACAGCATATTAAAGCGATTTTGAGCCGCACTGCCTTCTAATTCAGGCACGGGGGATTGTGGGCCAATAATCTGTTCTAATTCTGGAATCACTTCAATGATGACCTGTCCATTGTCTCCCAAGGCCTCCACGATCTGGGTTTTCCACGCTTGCACTTGCTTGGCACTTTCAGTTAGCAGTTGCCGCATCAAGGTTTGAAACGCTTGCACAAACGCTGAAAAGGGGATGTCACGCTTGAATTGGTCAAATTTGCCTTTGATGAAATAACCCCGTTGCCGCACAATCGGTTTATGCACTTCATTGACTAAAGCGGTTTTGCCTATCCCAGAGAAACCCGCGACCAGCATCATTTCAGTCCCGCCCTCACTGACGCGATCAAAGGCGGCTAACAAGGTAGCGACTTCTGTTTCTCGTCCATAGAGTTTTTCGGGAATTTGAAAACGATCAGAAATATCGCGCTGCGCGAGCGAAAAGGGCTTAATTTTACCCGTGTTATCCCATTGTTGTTGGCATTGTTCCAAGTCGTATTTCAGGCCTAACGCACTTTGATAACGATTTTCTGCCGTTTTCGCCATTAACTTCATAATCAAATCATTGAGCGTCTGCCCAATGGCGCGATTGATTTGCATGGGAGGCGTGGGCGTTTGGGCAATGTGACAATGCACTAATTCCATCGGCTCATCGGATTTGAAGGGGAGTTGTCCCGTCAATAGTTCATAAAAAGTCACGCCCAATGAATAAAAATCGGTGCGATAGTCAATGCCGCGATTCATGCGCCCAGTTTGTTCTGGGGATAAATAAGCCAGTGTGCCTTCTAAAACATTAGGGCTTTGAATTTCTTGGATTTCTCGGGGTAAGAGGCTGGAAATACTGAAGTCAATCAGTTTAACTTGCTTGGTTTCGGGGTGAATCAGAATATTGTGCGGTTTGATGTCCTTATGAATCACTCGATTTTGATAGAGGCCTTCTAAGGCTTTGACAATCGCTATGGCGATATTGAAAAACGCTTCTAAGGTCAGTGGATTCGCATTCATATACTCTGAAAGAGCAATGGCACCCACCTCTTCCATAATCAGGGCAAAGCCATTGTTATAATTTTCAAGGCCATAAGGATGGATAATCCCATCCAGATCAAGATTTTTGGCAATGGTGTATTGATTGCGAAACTGCACCAATTCGTTAAAGGTGGGATACTCATTCTTGAGGAATTTAATGACAACGGGTTTTTGATCCGTTTCTCGTTGTCCCCGATAAATCAAGGTTCTGGTACCATCGTAGAGCTTTTCCGTCATACGATAGCCCAATAGGGTAGGTGTTATTTCTGTCATATTGTGATTTTTCTATGTACAGGACAAAAAACATAATGATTTGATTTTTATAGTAAGTACTGAACCCTAAATTTTCAGGTATTTTAATAGAAGCAACCAGAAGAGGGGGCAATACCTTCGGATTGCCCTTTGCGGTAAAATACCGGTTTATTTGTGCTTCAGTACTTAGAGACGCACGGCCGTGCGTCTCTACTCAATGCGACTTTGCGACTTTGCGGCTTTGCGTGATATTAAAAATGCCACCCTTTTTGAAATTATTTTTCTGAAAATCGAGAGCAATACGATAATGCTATTCTATCTTCTTATCTACCTTCATTTTCATGACCTCAAACACCGCAGCAAGTTCGTCTTGGGTGTAGCCCATATCCACAGCTTTTTTGCAATAACCTAACACACATTCCATGAAAGCGGTATCAAGCCGATTTTCTTTAATAAACTCAAGCAGGTGTTTAAGGCCAGCGACATGGACATCAAGCGTTGCAATCTTTGCTGTGTAACTGCCCTCGTTAATCATTTTTTCACTCATGTTAAGGGTATCCGGGATAAGTCCAGAAAGGAGTGGAATTGTTGCCGAGAGGTACTTGTCTACCGGGAATCCTTCAGAATTACAGATTGCCGCACCATGAAGGAAGCCCAATGAAGCACCATAGTAAACCGATATAGTACTGATGTCGAGCGTAGCGGCATGTCCAGCATCCTTTCCAACAAAGCGCGGGTTCCCAGCGAGACAACGCAATAAAGCTTTATTCTCTTCAAATACTTTTTCAGAACCGGAATAGAAGAACACACTTTCTTCCTTACCAATACCGGTTGGATACTCTAAAATAGCACCATCCAAATAGGATATCCCATTCTGGTTAGCCCAGGCTTCACTCTCACGAGCTTCGCGTGGAAAGCCAGTGGAGAGTTGAACGATTACTTTCCCTTTTAGTTTCTCAATCACTTCTGGCGTTTGGAGTAGGGATTGAGTAGCTTCGTAGTTGAGCAGACTAATAACCATCACTTGGCTTGCCTCAGCCGCATCCACCACAGATTTTGCCACTTTTGCGCCGGCTTGTTCAAGTGGCGTACATTTGCTTGCGGTACGGTTCCAAACGGTAACGGGGTGATTATTTGCTAAAAAGGCTTTAGCAAGTGCCGAACCCATTGATCCCATACCAATAACTGACACGGTTTTTTCTGCCATTTTAATTTTAAATTTCCTTTAATAAAGTATGATTTAATTTTAGAAGATAATTCAAGTCCTAAAGTATGACTTTTTATGATTGTAACTGATTTTGGGGACACCAGAAATAATGGCGCTTTGAACGTCACTTTGCGTAGTGACTTCGTTTCCATTATTTAGAAAGGGCGAACACGCAAGGGCAGCCCCTACGCAAAATCTTGTAGGGGCGAACCTTTGTTATCGCCCTCCCAAAAATCCGTTATAATCAGGAATTTTTATAGGTATAATATTTCTCTCTAAATCAAATAATCCCGTTTGTTAAAATACCTGTTAATACATACTTTAGTACTCCGTTATTGCTTATCAAGGTAAGTTCTTAATACCTTGGCTGTTGCTTCAACGTTGGGTGAAAAATTCATGCTCGTGTGATTCCCAGATATATCATAGATATCCATGCCTTCAACAGCCAAGTCTATCCAATTGCGCTCGGGATTCGTAGGCAGATAGGTATCACGTTCTTGAGCACGAAAAAAAAGGAGCTTGCCTTGATAAGTTTTCGGTATATAATCATTCATCGCTTGGTTGTTCGCCTTGATAACATCAAGAAAGTGGCGAATATGAGGAATAAATTCTTCAGGATACACTTGGTTAGCCGTTTTGCTATGTTTATAGAAATAGCGTATTTGTTCCTCTAAATCAAGTTGACTAAATTGTTCCGGCGGTACTGGAAGAACGAGGTTGCCATCAAGTCCAAGTGCATAAGCTATAATTCTTACATCATCGGAATCTTCCTGTTCTATTAAGCTTTGCTCTGGCCCAACAGTATCCATCATGAATAATAATACTATTCTTTGACCCAGCGCGTAAAATTGCTGTGCCATTTCAAAGGCCACAAGACCACCAAATGAATGACCACCAAGAATGTATGGTCCATCAGGCTGGACAACTTGCAGGGCGTTGATATAGTGAGTTGCCATTTCTTCAATTTGAGTCAATGGCTGTACTTCTCCGTCTATGCCTTGTGCCTGTAAAGCGTAAACCGGTTGTTCTATGCCTAAAGAATTGATTAAATCGCGGTATATGTAAATATGTCCACCGATAGGATGAACCAAAAAGAGTGGTTTTTTAAGGGGGTTGCCAGCTTGCATTTTAACCAATGACTGTGGCAAGGCTTTTTGTAAGCCACTCTGAGTATTGCGAGTATTGTTTGTTAGTACTGCTTGAATGGATTCGGATAAAGCAGCAATAGTGGCATTTTCCAATAAACTATGAGCGGATAATTTCACTTGAATGGTTCTGTTTAGTTCAGAAACCAGTTGTACAGCGACCAGAGAATCACCACCTAACTCAAAGAAATCATCAAAAATACCCACTCCTTCAATACCCAGAATTTTTTCCAAATGTTAGTTATTGTCTGCTCAAGTTCATTACGGGGTGCAGTATAAGCATTCTTCAATTCGGGTCGGGCATGTTGTCCTGATACTGATTTGGTTGCAGATGTTGGGGCTGATGCTTTTGAGGAGGATATTATAGCAGCAGTCCGTGTTTGTAAATCCCACGTCGATACAAAAATATGAGGCTCTTTGCTGTGTAAAATACGGTTAAAAACATCGCTACCTTCTGTGGGTAATAAACTGTTCTCAATATCTTTTTGAACCACATTCACATTGCTATTGGTAGTAGATATTTTCTGATCTTCGTATTGATATTTTTGAGCTTTTATAGTCGTATTGACCGCCATTCCAACTTCTTGCCAACCGTCCCAACCAATACTGACCACAGTAGATGCGCCATCTTTAATCGCCCTATAATGAGCAAAAGCGTCAAGAAAAGCATTAGCGGCACAATAATCAACTCGTCCCACTCCGCCTAATATTGAATTAAGCGAGGAACATAATACCAAAAAGTCCAAGTGAACATCTTTGAGTACGACATCAAGAACTAGAGTTCCCATTACCTTAGGTGCCAGAACCCTTTCTGTTATTGGTCTGGTTTTTTGTGGTATGATACCTTCGTCCATAAGTCCGGCAGTGTGAATGACCCCATGAATGTGAGCAAACCGTTCTAATGTTTGAAAAATGGCCGTTTGCATTTGTTTGAGATTAACGACATCAGCGGTGATAATTAAAACTTCAGATCCCAAGGCTTCGATGGTTTGCACTTTCCTAATCTTGCGGCTAATGCTATCTTGTTCATTATGATTGGTCAACCATTGTTGCCATTCGTTTCTTGCTGGAAAAGCAGAACGCATTGTGAGTATGAGTTTGGCTTGCACCGTTTTTGCTAGGTATTCTGCTAGTGTAAAGCCTATATCACCCAATCCCCCGGTAATAAGGTAAACACCTTTTTCCCTTAATCTAGATGCACCGTCGTTTTTTTCCAAGCGGATTGCTTCAGAGGTTGATACCCAACGATGTCTACCACGATAAGCAATAATTGAATCAGATTGTTCGGCGAAGAACTCTGATAGCAGTTGAGCTATGAGTATTTCTTCCGCTGAAGTGTTTGAATCAGGAAGAACAATATCAATGCTGCGACAGGTGATATTATGGTACTCTTGCGGAATGACTCTACACGGGCCTAATAGAGTTGCTTTTTCAGGACATAACGCTTCCTCACCAGTTAGCATTTGTAGATGGTTTGATATCACTTCAATCTGAAGGGGGGCCTTGATATTATGCTTTCCAAGTGCCTGAGCTAAAAACAGCAGACTATAAAAACCTAAATTTTGCAACTTATCAAGAAATTCAAGTCCTGATTCAGTGTCATTCTTGGGTGTGACAGTCCATAAATGAATGATTGTTTTGGGGCTTTTGTTTTGTGCTAACAATTCTTGCAACAGCGCATCGTAGTTGTCGCGTTGGTGTGGGTTCAGAGTGTATTTTTGTGCCTCACAAGTAAACTGTTCCCCCACCGTCACGGTCATCACATCTTGACCCTGTTGTTGCAAGCTTTTTACTAATTGTTCACCTAATCCGCAACAATCCATAAACACTAACCAACATGATGGTTCTGTTAAAGCATTGGCATCATAAATTGGGAGGGCAGTCCGTTTCCATGATGGAATATAAAACCAATCGGCAATATCTGGTTTTTTTAGTAATAAATCCGAGCGAGGTTTAACCGTTTTTACTTGAGTTGTCGGTTCAATCCAATAACGCTGCCGCTCAAACGGATAGGTTGGCAAGGGTAAGCGATAACGTTGTTCATCCGCATAAAAGCCAGACCAATTTATAGTTATCCCAGCTATCCACAATTGCCCCAAAGTATTTAATAAAAAGGCACTGTCTGATTGTTCCTCTTTGGGATGACGTAATGAAGTCAGTACTAACTGTCCGCTATTATCAGGATGTCGTTTAACGAACGTGCTTAAAGTGCGTCCAGGACCCACTTCTAGCAAAATAGGTGAGGACTCTTTAAATATTTTTTGTAATCCCGCGGCAAAACGTACTGTTTGACGTAGATGCTTAACCCAATAATTGGGATCGGTGGCTTCAGTATCGTTAATCCAAGTACCGGTGACATTAGAGATAAAAGGGATTTGGGGTGGCTTTAACTGAATTTTTTGCACTTGTTCCAGAAACGATGGCAAAATCGGTGTCATCATTTCTGAATGAAACGCATGAGAGGTGTGCAAACGTTGACATTCCACGCCTTGTTCTGCCAATTGCGCGAACAATTGTTCCACGGCTTCAAGCGTTCCCGACACCACGCTTTGAGAAGGCACATTAATAGCCGCTAAATCAAGATATTGATTCAGTAAGGGCCGTATTTCCGCTTCTGTAATAGGTACCGCCAGCATCGCCCCGGCCGAGACGGATTGGATTAAGCGTCCCCGCGCCGCTACTAATATTAAGGCCTCTTCTAAAGTCAATACCTCGGCTAAACACGCCGCGACATACTCACCGATACTATGCCCTATCATGGCTTTGGGTTGTAGACCCCAAGTTTTCCATAATTGCGCCAGCGCATATTCAATGACAAACAGGGCAGGTTGGGTAATAGCGGTTTGTTTGAGTTTTTGGGTAGCAACCTCGGTTTGTTGTTCCTGATTGGGATACAATACGGTACGTAAATCCAATCCAAGATGTGGTTTGAGAAATTCGGCACACTGGTCAATATGTTCACGAAACACCGGCTCAATTTGATACAGTTCTAAACCCATATTAACATACTGGGCCCCTTGCCCAGAAAACATAAACACCACCGCAGGTGCTTTATCACTTTTGACAGTTTGAGTCAAAACTCGTTTAGCATCCCGTGTTTCCAATGCCTTGATTGCGTCTTCAAGCGTTTCACAGACTAACATGCGACGCTGACTCAAAGCAGTGCGCCCGACTTGATAGGTGTAAGCCACATCAGCTAAATTCAGTTCGGGATGTTGTTTAAGATGTGCCACTAACTGAGCGGTTGCGGTTTCGAGGGCCGTGTCCGTTCTGGCCGACAGGAGCAGTAATTGCCTTGGCCGGTTCGATTTTCGGGTTTTTGATTTTGGATAAGGGGCCTCTTCTAATATCACATGAGCATTGGTACCACCGATGCCAAAAGAACTGACACCAGCACGGCGCGGCAGGTCAACCGTTTTCCATTCAGAAAGTTCGGTATTGATATAAAAGGGGCTATTTGCCAAATCCAGTTTAGGATTGGGTGTTTCAAAATGCAGAAGTGGAGGTATGAATTGATGTTTAAGGGCTAATACGGCTTTAATTAAACCGCTTACACCAGAGGCGGCATCTAAATGGCCAATATTGGTTTTAACACAACTGATAGCACAATAGCCTTTTTTGTCTGTCTTGGCACGAAACGCTTGCGTCAATGCCGCAATTTCAATGGGATCGCCCAATGGTGTGCCCGTACCATGCGTTTCAACATAACTGATGGTTTCAGGGGAAACCTCAGCCAGGGTTAAGGCTTCTGCAATCACCCGAGTTTGCCCCGCCACACTCGGCGCAGTGTAACCTACTTTTAAAGCACCATCATTGTTAATGGCAGCACCTCTAATAACGGCATGAATAGTGTCACCATCGGAAAGTGCATCTGTTAATCTTTTTAGCACCACAATACCGACACCATTGCCATCAATGGTGCCCTGGGCATCTGCATCAAAAGCGCGACAATGTCCATCGGGTGACATAATCATACCTTCTTGATAAAAGTAACCGGATTTTTGTGGTAAAGAGATACATGCACCACCGGCTAAGACCATATCGCATTGATAATCTAAAAGACTTTGATAGCCCATTACCACAGCAACTAAAGAGGTAGAACACGCAGTTTGTATCGAAACACTAGGGCCACGTAAATTTAATTTATAGGAAACTCGGGTACATACGAAATCACTACTATTACTGAGACCAATTTGAAAATGACCAACAGTTTCACTAAGTTCCTGATTGACATGAATATTTTTTAATAAATAGGTATTAATATTAGCTACACCACCATACACACCAATTAAACCTGCATAAGTTTTAGGATCATAACCGGCGTTTTCCAATGCTTCCCAGGCGCATTCTAAAAAAAGACGTTGTTGAGGATCAGTGATTTCTGCTTCTTTGGGGCTAAAGCCAAAAAATTCGGCATCAAATTCAGCGACATTATCCAATACCCCCTTAGCTTTGACATAACTGCTGTCCTTTAAGACGGCAGGATCAATGCCCGCATCAATCAGTTCTTGGTCAGAAAAAAACGTGATTGATTCTACCCCATTTTTGAGGTTTTGCCAAAATTCATCCGTATTTTTAGCCCCCGGAAAGCGGCCAGACATGCCGATAATGGCAATGCTTTGTTCGTTGATGTCGTCGAGACTTGAATCATCCATTTTTTTAAATAAATAGAGTGGTCAAATTAATGTTGAAATTATTGTAGTCAAAGATAGAACGCTGATGACGCTGATTATCATGATAAACACTGATTTTTTTATTTTAGATTTTTTTATTTCAGATAGAATGCTGATGACGCTGATTAGGAATGGTCACGAAATAACTTCCCGTTTTATAGATTTTTAGGGCGAACACGCAGGTTCGCCCCTACGAGCCTGTAGGGGCGAACCTGCGTGTTCGCCCTTCTGGAAATTATTTTTATGAAAATCTATATAAATGTCCAAATTATTTTGTGACGATTCCTTATCATGATAAACACTGATTATTTTAGTTAGAGCGGCGTTTTTTTCGCCGTTGTTGTCTTGCTTCTGTGGTTTTGGCGGCCCGATCAAAGTCTTCTTGAAAAACGGGTTCATCTTGAACTGTGAGCGAAGAGGCTAAATAATCAGCTAAGGCACTGATGGTGGGATACTGAAACAGCGCCAATATCGGCACTTCTCGATTTAATACCGTTACCAATTTCTCGTGCGCTTGTACCAACAATAAGGAATTACCGCCTAACTCAAAGAAGTTATCCTGTATGCCGATTTGATTGACACGCAACACCGCTTTCAAAACGGTTTCGATTTGAGTTTCGATTTGAGTTTGGGGGGCAAGGTATGCGCTTTCCAAGCTTGCAGATGCCGGTTCTGGTTGAGGTAAAGCTTTTCGATCTATTTTACCATTAGGTGTTAGTGGCAAGGCTTCTAGTTGGACAAAGGCTGAGGGTATCATATAATCCGGTAATCGATTTTGCAAAAAACGACGCAGTGCTGTGGTAGTAAGCATCTGCTGGGGTTTAGCAACAAGGTAGGCAACCAAACGTTTATCACCAGAGATATCCTCGCGGACGATGACGATCTGTTCTTGCACAGTAGGATGTTGACTCAGTGCTACCTCAATTTCTCCCAATTCGATGCGAAATCCCCGGAGTTTTACTTGGTGATCAATGCGTTCTAAAAATTCTAGGTTACCATCGGGCCGATAGCGCACTAAATCCCCCGTTTTGTACAAACGGCTGTTTGGATTATCACTGAAAGGATTGGCAATAAATTTTTCAGCATTGAGTTCAGGGCAGTTTAAGTAACCTCGTGCCAAACCTACGCCACCAATGTATAGTTCACCCATGATCCCAATAGGAACAGGTTGTAAATAAGCATCTAACACGTAGAACTGACTATTAGATATAGGGCATCCAATGGGAATGGTTGTCGCATTATCAGGAACGTCTTGTATCAAGTACCAAGACGCAAATGTCGTTGTTTCTGTGGGGCCATACACATGAAGTAATCGACGAGACGGATTGTGGTTAAGTACTTTCTTAACCCATTTCGGTTCAACGGCCTCTCCTCCAAATAAAAGAGTATGGATTGAACTAAAAGCTGACGGGATTACTTGAGCTATCTGATTGAATAAAGCTGTTGTCAAAAACAATACATTGATACCTAGTGTACCGATATAGGTAGCGAAGTCTTTGGGTGAAAGAACAATATCTTTCGCTACTTTGACGAGTTTCGCTCCATTAACTAATGCACCCCAAATTTCAAATGTGGCCGCATCAAAAGAAAAATTGGAAGCCTGAGCAACAACACTAAAAGTATCTAAATGAATATAATTAGTATTGCTTACTAAACGATTTATAGCCTGGTGAGGAATAGCAACTCCTTTAGGTTTACCCGTAGAACCAGAAGTATAAATCACATACGCCAAGTTTTCTGGGGTGACTTCAGCAGACGGATTTCCCTCATTGAAATGTGATATTTTTTTCCACTCAGTATCTAAATAGATCGTCGATTCTAAATGAGCCGGTAAGTTTTCAATCAGGCCCGTTTGAGTTAACAACACCGACACTTGGGCATCTTCCAACATAAAGGCTAATCGTTCTTGCGGATACGTGGGTTCGAGCGGCACGTAAGCCCCGCCCGCTTTGAGGATTCCCAATAATCCGATAATCATTTCCAATGAACGCTCTACGCAAATTCCGACTAAGGTTTCTGCTTTGACTTCTAACAGGATGAGGTAATGGGCTACTTGATTGGCTCGGCTGTTTAATTCACGGTAGCTGAGTTGTTTCCCTTCAAATATTAGGGCTATCGCATCCGGTGTCTGTTCAACTTGGCGTTCAAATAACTGGTGAATACACACGTCTGCTGGATAATCTGTTTGGGTGTTATTCCATTCGACAAATTGTTGCTGTTCTTGTGCGGTTAATAGCGGTAATTGCGATATAGGTTGTTCTGGATCGGCTATTATCCCTTCTATTAAGGTTTGATAATGCCCTATCATGCGGACGATAGTGGCCTCATCAAATAAATCGGTGTTGTATTCAATGCGACCAATCAGCCCTTCTGGCCTTTCATCCAATTCCATCGTTAAGGCAAATTTCGCGGTATCCGTTTGGATATCCAGTTGACTGAAGCGCCAATCCATATCAAGGGGTGAGAGAGGCGGATCAAGATCAAACATCACGTCAAAGAGCGGGTTAACCCCAATACTCTGTTTGGGTCGCAGTGTCTCTACTATTTGTTCAAAGGGTATGTTTTGATGAGCATAAGCGCCCGTCGTCACTTCCCATACTCGTTGCAACACTTGCTGGAAAGTAGGATTCCCTGATAAATCGGTTCGCAAGACTAGGGTATTGAGAAAATACCCTATCATGTTTTCGAGTTCTGCGCGATTTCGCCCCGCGCTGACGGTACCGATTGCTATATCCTCTTGTCCGGTATAACGGTATAGCAGTGTTTTAAAGGCCGCTAACAGTGTGATAAATAAAGTCACCCCTTGGTCACAACTCAGTGCTTTGAGTGCTTGAAGCTGTGCCTTGGGCAAGCTTAAACACTGTCTTGCCCCTTTAAAAGTCGGAACGGCCGGGTAAGGCCGATCCGTTGGCAGTTGTAAGGGTGAGGAAACCGGATAGTGTCCTTTCCAATAAGCCTTTTGCTCTTCTAATACTTCTGCTTGCAACCCTTGTCTCTGCCATAAGGCAAAGTCGGTGTATTGAATAGAGCGCGGTAAAAATGGCGACGGGTTATCTTGAGAAAAGGCTTCGTAAAGCGTTGCCAGTTCGGGTAAAAACACATTATAGATGGATACACCATCTATAATAATATGGTGAAAAGTGAGGAAGAGACGATAGTCTTTCTCATCTAATTGTATTAAAGTGGCCCGAAACAGTGGATATTGTGTTAAATCAAAGGGTTGTTTCGCTTCAGCCGTGGCGCGTTGCAAGGCAACCGATTCTCGTTCATTGGCCTGTAAGTGGCGCAGATCAACGACAGGCATATTAAAGGGCTCAAAAGGAGAAACCACTTGAACAGGTTGCCCGTCAACAGTGGTAAAAGTCGTGCGTAAGGCTTCATGACGGCGCAAAATGTCATTAAAACTTTGCACGAGTGCCGGAACCTTGATTGGGCCGCCTAGACGAATGGTAAACGGTTCATTGTAAACGGGTAGCTGGGGTGCCACTTGGTTTTGTAACCAGATTTGTTGTTGCGAAAAAGACAGGGGTATGTCTGTTTTGTCAGCAATGGGCTTCAGTGGCGGTTGCACAGCGGCTTGATCCAAAGTTTCTATGTGCTTTGCTAATGTCGCAATGGTTTTGTATTTAAACACACTTTGTACGGGTAATTCACTCTGAAAAACCTCACGTAAGCGAGTTACGATCTGACAGTTCACATATTAGACCAAAACCACCAAAACGACGTAAAATACCAAAACGAGTGTACAAAAAGTTCTTTTCACCAACAAAATCATAATTATTTGATTTAAAAAATCTTTGACAAAAAATAAAATTTTTGTTAACATTTCAGGTGGCTTTTATCAAGGGATGATAGCCTTCAAAGCAAGATATTAATGGTTCAGTATTAAAATGTCATACTGGTAAAATCTTAGACTTATAATAAAACATGAGATTATCTTCAAAAT
>Ga0164318_10001676_pt1 | contig 19969 bp, 19 predicted proteins | sample GuaBasSedimGuay9_FD_113734 | JGI IMG/M metagenome (GOLD analysis project Ga0164318, IMG submission 113734) | Subseafloor sediment microbial communities from Guaymas Basin, Gulf of California, Mexico - Guay9, Core 4571-4, 0-3 cm | ecosystem: Environmental > Aquatic > Marine > Hydrothermal vents... | reverse complement strand
TCAATTCCTGATCGGGCATTTCAGAATCATGAGAGGGTGTGACGGGAATCTGTAAATTTCTGTCGGTAAAAACGGATATTTTATTGTCATCTATCCGGGGTGGACCAGGTGTGGAATTCATTCTAAAAGTCAGAGATTTGGAAGCCGTGGCGGACAAATCGTCTTGAAAAATTTGTAGCTTGAATCGATAGGTATTACCGGCGGAAAGCGTTCCCAGGCTTCGAAATCTGAACCGATTACCAAAATAAGGCAAAGTATCGCTTGACCAGATTAATGAATCCGACCGATTGTTTGATAAAAAAAGTTGCATAAGGACATTTGTATTTTCTGTGGTGTTAAGGGCTTGCCAACAGAAAATGGGCGCATATTCGGTACACTGGCGTAAATCTTTTTCATTCTCAATCCGCAGGTCTGAAATCTGAATCGAGAAAGCGGAACGCAAAAGTAACAACATTATAAGCGGATAAAAACGGATGTTTTGCCGGAACGATATTTTCATAGCATGAAATTTACAAAAACCGGAGATAAATCCAGTCAATTAACTGTTTTTGAGAGGCGATTTTTACTCGTTCAACCCCGAAAGGAACCCTCAATCACCAATCAATTCGCTGTAAAGCTTATCAACAGACGCATAGAGTTGCTCTATTGAACCGTTGTTTTCGATAACGAAGGAGGCCAGTTCCCGTTTTTCCTCTTCGGGCATCTGAAGCGCCATTCGTTGGAGAATTTGTTCCCTTGAGAGGTTTCCGCGACGCAGGGCGCGGGCAATTCTTAATTTCATTTTTGAATATATTAATATCGTGTGATCGAGGTGAACGTCGATACCGGACTCGAAGATGAGAGGCGCATCCATGACAAGCAGTTCCTCTTTATCCGAAACCTCATCCCTTAATTGTTCGAATTGATCGATAACAAGAGGGTGAATTATATTGTTTAAAACAGTCTGGTTTTTTTCGCTGCTGAATGCGACCTTTGCCAGTTTTGCCGTGTCGATGTTGCCGTTATGTATGATGTCCGCACCAAATTCATCGATTAATTGTTCCTGAATGTCGGTTCTTTTTAATAGTTCTTTGGCGACGTTGTCCGCATCAAAAACAATAGCGCCTTTTTCTTTCAGGCGTTGACAGGCGGTACTTTTACCCGAGCCGAGACCGCCTGTAATACCGATTGTAACCACGGTTATTATCCCTCCAGTTTTGTTGTTATGATTCTGTGAACCTCCTGCGGACTACCGGATGATTGAACGGAAATCAAAAGGCCCGTTGATTGGTAGAAATCTATCAGCGGTTCAGTTTGCTTTTTATAAACCTCGAGGCGATTCTTAATAGTTTCGATTTTATCGTCATCACGCTGATAGAGAGGTCCGTTGCAGATATCACAGAGGTCTTCTGTTTTTGGCGGTTTTGTAATTAAATTGTATACGGCCCCGCAATTCCGGCATATTCGGCGTGAAGAAAGACGCTTCATGATTAGCTCTTCTTCTGCTTCAAGGGAAAGAACGGCATCCGGCGTTTGATCATATTCGGCAAACATTTTGTTCAGCGCCTTAGCCTGCATCAGAGTTCGGGGAAAACCGTCCAGAATAAAGCCGTCAAGAGGTTCTTCACCGAACAATTTTTCCCGAATTAATCCCAACATAATATCGTCAGGCACCAATTCGCCTTTGGACATATATTCGTTGGCTCTTTTACCAAGCCCGGTTCCGGAACGAATGGCTGCCCGAAGGATATCGCCGGTTGATATTTGCGGAATGCCATATTCCTCGCTGAGTAATTGGGCCTGAGTGCCCTTGCCAACACCGGGAGGACCGAGAAGTATTAGTTTCATAAGTCAAATTCCTTTTATGTATTTAAAATTATTCCGGCAATCGACGCCGTCAGCCAGCTGGCCAATGCGCCGCCGAACATTGCCTTCAGTGCAATTTTTGAAAGGTCAGAGCGTCGCTTAGGTGCGAGAGCGCTGATGCCGCCGATTTGGATCCCAATGGATGAAAAGTTGGCAAATCCACACAGTGCGTATGTGGAAATAACAACAGCTTTCTCGTCCAGAACACCCTTATGGATTAATTCTGCCAGCGAGCTGTAGGCGACGAATTCATTCAGGGCAATTTTTATACCCAGCAGATTGCCCACCTCTCCGGCATATTTCCAGGAAACACCCATTAACCAGGCCAGTGGACTAAAAACATTACCAAAGAAGGTCTTCAGACTGCCCGGGAAAATACCGGCATATTCACCCCTGACCGGCGTCAGCGAGCTGGCATTTGTGTAACTGTAATAAGTTCCATGTAACAGTTTGCCGTCAATAATTCTGTCTGCGATAGACAATAGACTGTCGATGAGTGCAATCAGGGCGATGAATCCGATCAGCATGGCGCCGACATTGACGGCGAGTTTTAATCCGTCGGTGACGCCCGTGCTTGCCGCGTCGAGTAGATTGCTTGTTTTAACGATATCTTTGGGAAGATCAACGTCCCCAAATGTTTTTGAAAGTTTAGTTTCAGGAAAGATGATTTTTGCAACCACAAGAGCGGCCGGGGCAGACATAACACTGGCGGCAATCAGGTGCGTTGCGCTAACCCCCATGGCAATATAACCGGCCAGCACCCCGCCGGCGATCGTTGCAAAGCCGCCCACCATGATTGTAAGAAGCTCTGACATTGTCATTTCATCCAAAAAGGGACGGATCAATAACGGTGCTTCGGTCTGTCCCACAAAAATATTCGCTGAACAGGAAAGTGTTTCACTGCCGCTGGTGCCCATTGTCCATTGCATAAAACGCGCCATCCATTTCACAATCAGTTGCATGATACCGAGATGATACATAATTGACATGAATGCGCCGAAGAAAATGATGACCGGCAGGACCTTGAAACCGAACTGGTAACCGAAGCCGGGCCAGAAATCGGAGTCCGGGAAGAAATACTTCGATACGGCCAGATTACCGAATATAAATTCCGAACCGTAGTCGGCGAGCGCTAAAAAGGCTTTGACTTTTTGGCTCAGCAGCTGAAATATCCGGGCGCCGGTAAAGCTGTTGGTCACCAGTAGAATATATCCTGATGACAGCAAACCGGCCACAAGATGTTTTTGATATTTGGGAATTTTCAGGACGGCTTTTATCAGAAGGGCCAAAAGAATCAGCCACCACAAAAGGGACAATATTTTGACATTGTTTAGCAGGTAAAACAGACCAACGGCGATTAAAACGAGGAAGATAATTATCCCGACTGTTGCATACTGACTCTTTGCAAATACGCCGGAATTGATTTCCCGATTAAAAATAAAAAGAATAATCATTACGATGAAAATAAACATGGCAAAATATGATAACGCAGGTGCACCCAGAATGATGGTTGCAAACAAGAGCTGTAACATCAGCCCCCAGATTACGGTTCTCAGGTTAATTTTTTTCCGGTTATTTGACATCAGAAAGGCGATACCGAGAAGTGTGATAATTCCAAGAATTCCAATAAATCTCATAGGATAATCCTTTAAATCAATAGATGGTTTTATTCTTCGGGCGGTTCAAAACAGTTACGGCAACGGGCTTCATAGGAATCGGTTGCTCCCAGCAGAACACGCTCACTGGATTTTGTGAGACGCTGGGTATAGCTGGCCGGATTGCCGCATTTCATGCAGATTGCGAGGGTCTTGGTAATGTATTCTGCCTCGCACAGCAGCTGGGGGATAGGCTCAAAGGGAAACCCGCGATAATCCTTATCGAGTCCTGCGACTATAACACGGCGACCCGATTCCGCCAGTTTCCTGCAAACGAGTACAAGATCATTGTCAAAAAACTGTGCTTCGTCAATGCCGAGTACCTGAGCATCTTTGACATGTTTTAGTATGTCAGCGGCATTATTGACAGCAATAGATGGAATTTTTTGATTGTTATGAGAGACGATATGGTCTTCGCTGTAGCGGACGTCGATCATCGGCTTGAAAATGGCAACCTTTTGTTTGGCGATTTGGGCCCGTCTGAGCCGGCGGATCAGTTCTTCCGTTTTGCCCGAAAACATGCTGCCGCAGATCACTTCGATCCAGCCGGAAGGTTTTCCGGTAATGGCAACGACCTCTTCGATTCCCATTGGGTAACTTCGCGTGGATTGACTGTGCATTTGGTTTTCTGCTTTCTTTGTTAGATGATTGGGTTTATGTGACAAAATGCTATTTTGTAAGATGATTTAATAGTGATGTGACCTTTGTCTTGAACAGATCAACAGCTACGGTATTATGGCCGCCTTCCGGAATGATAATGTCGGCATATTGTTTGGTCGGTTCGATGAACTGATCGTGCATCGGCCGAACCGTTTCGAGATACTGGCGGATAACCGATTCTGTTGTGCGACCGCGATATTTTATGTCACGGGTGAGGCGACGGATAAACCGAATGTCAGGTGCAGTCTGAATATATATCTTAATATCCATCATGTCCCGTAGCTCGGGATCAAACAAAACCATAATACCTTCAAGGACTATAATTTTGTGTCCTGTTACACGGTGAACTTCGGAACTACGGGTGTGGGTTTTGTAATCATAGACTGGAATATTGACCGTTTTTCCGCTAATTAAGTCGCGAATCTGTCGCTTCATCAAATCGAAGTCGTATGCCTCTGGATGGTCAAAGTTGTGATGGTTACGGGTGTCCATCGGGATATCCTTTAAATCGTAATAATAGGAGTCCTGTTCAATGATAACCACCTGTTGCGGGTTGAAATCACGTACAATATTCTTGGCCATAGATGTCTTTCCCGAACCGGTTCCCCCGGCAATCCCAATTAGTATGGATTGTTTCATTGGTCACTTTCTTTTATGAGTTTACTGTCATCGAAAGGAAAAGGAAGTAAATCCTTTGAACGATACTGCTCGAATTCACCATCCTTGGTAAAAATGTAAATTGGGATATCACCGCAGATATCCCAGATTACCTGCCGGCAGGCCCCACAGGGCGTAGCCCCATTATTTGAATAAATGGCCAGGGCCTTGAACTTTTTATGTCCGTTGACAACGGCCGCCGCAATGGCGTTGCGTTCGGCACAGACTGACAGCCCGTAGGAGCTGGATTCGATATTACAACCCCGAAAAATGGAGCCCTCTTCGGTCAACAATGCGGCTCCCACCGGATAATTTGAAAAGGGTGAGTGTGAAAAAGTCGATGCTTTTCGGGCATGTTCTTTTAATATCTCCGGTTTAATTGTTTCCATACGCGCTTCCTTTCATAAGGTTCCAGGATAAATAATAATGCAATCCCGGCTAAAAATCCACCAATATGAGCAAACCATGCAACTCCGCCGGCCTGCTGTTGAATTGTCAGTGCTCCAAGGCCATTGCTTAACTGTATCAAAAACCAAAATCCAAGTACATAAGCCGCCGGAATCCAGACTCTCCGGATAATGATAATCAGCCAGAAGAACACCTGAATGCGGGCACGGGGATAGCGAATCATGTATGCTCCCAAAATACCCGAAATTGCCCCGCTGGCGCCGATGATGGGAATGTCGGAATATCCCTGGAAGATTAATTGACAAATGGTTGCCACTATCCCTGCGGCAAAATAGAAGAGAATGAATTTACAGTGCCCCAGGGTGCTTTCTATATTATCTCCGAATATCCAGAGATAGAGCATATTGCCGGCAACATGTAAAAAACCACCGTGAATAAACAGGGAACTGAAGAAAGGGAGAATAAAACCGCTGACGCCATGTTTGAACAGCTGACTTGATATAACCCCGGTTGAGTATATCCAGGCGTGCAGTGCTTCCCCGGGCAGGGTCGTTTGATAAATAAAAACAGAAATGTTGATCAGGATGATGGAAATGGTCACATAGGGCGGACTCAATCGGAAAGTGGAATCTTTGAGTGGAATAAACATAGTCGAATTAATAGACGCTGAACGTACTGCTTTCTGTGCTGGTGTTATTGGCCTGGTCGGTAGCTGTGATTCTCAACAGGTGTGCTCCGGGCGCCAGGTTTCCCGATATTTTGTAACGGACATGATCTTTGGGAGCGTTATATTCGGCAATCAGGGGGCGGCCGTCAAGTGTCACGGCAATTGAAGTATCATCTTTAATTCCCGACAGATCATCCTTTACAATGGCGCTGAGATAGATGATATCCCCGGCGTGAAACCGACCGCCATTCCCCGGAAAAACAGCCGATATATTGGGGGGGGCAGAATCCCGCAGGACGGCGATGGAACCAAGCTTATCGCTGCCGGCTTTCAGGGCGCTTCTGTCGGGACTCCATTGATTTCCCAGAAATTCCCACGTATCACCATCCATTTGATAGATTCCCAGCTGTTCGGGGTGATCAATTCCGGGAGGAAGGTTTACTTGCAGCTCAATGTCCGAACGAAGCGGTTGATCCGCCGGATTAAGCGTGTATATCTTTGATACGATGGGGTCGGGACAATTGTCCTGTACAACCCTCTGGTTGATCCAGCAGATTAATGTATCGTAGACCGAGTTCACGGGGAATTGAACAAACAAAGAAGAATCACCGGAAATTTTTTGGTGCATTTCACCCGGTGTCAGGGTAGTGAAATCCACCGGGATACGCACGATATTTTCGGGTAATTTATTGTACCGCCATTCAAAAGCGATACAGGATTTTAAAGAATTCAATGACGGGGAACCGCTTATATATTCCGTCGGGCTGAGGGCATAGACAGGAATTGTTACTATGTCGGAGCTTGTTTGCATAAAGAATGTCGGAGTTGTATTGGGCGCCTGATCGAAAATAATTTTACTAAGGAATGCATGGGGACTGTGAATAAAAACCGTTTCCGGCGAAGAACCGAGTTTTGTTGATTTGATGTCCGGATTAATAAAGAACGACTCCGGTTGCCGACTGCTTTTTTTTCTTAAGGTGATTGCGTAAATATCTCCGGGATTTCTCTGTGTTTCAGAAAATGCGACCCGAATCTCTGCTGAATTTTGTATAAACGTGTCCAGCGGCACGGGGCTCTTGAAAACACCTGCGCTGTTGACAATTTTGGCAAAAACATTAGTTGATTCCGGCTCTTCGGTGTTGACAGTAAGAGACCAACCCTTTTCCGTCCGCTTGATTTTCTCTATGGAGGATCGGAAGGATGTATCGCCGTAGACCGTAAAGTTGACGGTTGAAGTGTTCATATACCGGTCATAGACCTCTATTTTGATCTGATGCTTTCCGGGGGGTAGCTGAAGCAGACCGTTGCCGGGTGATTGAGAGTAAAAACGAAGATCCTTTGAATAGTCCTCAAACCAGAGCCGATGAAAATGTCCGAAACCGTTTTTAAACAGCTGATAATCACGGTCGGTGTTGATGAAGTGTGATTCGGCAAAATCGAAGCTGTCATACTGGACCTGAAAAAACAGACTGTCATCGACAGTCATCCGAATGCCGTAGGGATTGTAATGATTTGGTAGGCCTCGGACCGTATCATGGGTTTTTATTTCAATTCCGACCTTTCCGACAACAACCACGGTGTCGCCTATAGCGAACAGTTTTTTATGAATGTAGTTTGCAGGAAATACTCTGTACAACGGCAAACCATTGACACGGGCCGCAGGGGCAAGCGGTACAACTGCAATGGCTTTAATTGTTGGAATCGTGTAATCGGTTATTGTAAGATTGGTATTCAGCGGATTAATCACGCGATTGTTCTCATCCCGAATTTCGAAGTGCAGATGAGGATGTTTCGTGCCGGTTTCACCGGTGTAGGCAATAGTGTCACCCTGAGAGACACGGTATTCGTTTTCATGAAAATAGATATCCGTCTGATAGCGTCGGGAATTCGTCTGTTCGGTTTTGACACGGGCGTTCAGTGTCCGGGCAAAATCATCAAGATGACCGTAAACCGCAAAGTTTCCATCGTCCAGCTTCAGATAGATTGCTTTTCCGTAGCCGAAGGGAGATGATCGAATTCGCCAGACATAACCATCGGCGATAGCAAAAACCGGGTAGCCTGTCCGGTAATTGGTTTTAATGTCAATGCCCGAATGAAAATGACCGTCACGGTATTCACCGAAACTGGAGCTGAGATAATGTCCGGCATTTGTAGGCCAGATATAATTCTGAGCCATTAATGACTGCTGAAAGAGGATAACTACTGATGTAATAAAGACGTTTATTTTCATTAAATCGTTGCTGTTATCAGGCCGAAATATACAGCTCTGTATCGAAGCTTACAATTTCTTTGTGGCATTATTTGTCAATGGAATCCGTATAGACAACCGAGCGGTTGCGACCGGTCTTTTTGGCGTGGTACATAGCCCGGTCTGCGTATTCAACCAGATCGTTTCCCTGTTTCATCCGTGCCGTATCCAATTCCGCAATACCCGATGAAATGGTAATGTTTACGGAAATATCATCCTTCTCAACACTCTTTTTTGAAATAGTGTTGCGTAATTTTTCCGCAACTTTCAGGGCGGAAACGGCTGTCGTTTCAGGAAGCAGGATAACAAATTCTTCACCACCGTAACGGGCGCAGATATCGTGAAAGCGCATTTCTTCGTTCAGCGTCTTTCCGATCATTTTCAGAACCTCATCGCCGAACAGATGACCGTGCGCATCATTCACTTTTTTAAAGAAGTCTATATCGAACATAATACAGCTTAGCGGGTACCGGTAACGGAGCGCCCGCGAATATTCATACCGGAGCTTTTCGTTGAAAATACGACGGTTGTTGATCCCGGTTAGTGCGTCGGTGGTGGAGAGCGCTTCCAGCATAGAATTAGCCTCTTCAAGCGCTTTGGTTCGCTCTTTGACCCGGCTGTCCAATAATGTATTGAACCGTTCCAGTTCGGTGCGGGCGACCCGGAGCTCTTCGATGGCGATCTTCAGATGGCGCTCCCGGGACTCGAACTGACGGCATAGATTGTCCATCAGGGTAGCTAATCGCCGAACAACGGCAGGATTACCGACCCGCATAAATTGATCAAATTTGCTGCCGTTATAACCGCCCCGGGAAACATTTTCGATGGATTCAATTAATTTTCCGAGTAATTCCGTTTCGCTTGTCTGCATATTTTTTAGCCCGCATTTAAGATTTTTTCACCAGTGGTACAAATCTGACCGGCAGGAGTTTTTCTTTGGTAATTTTTCGTTTCTTTTTTTTGATCAAGATCAGCTCCTGTGACCAGTGTTGCCGGCCGACCGGAATAATCATTTGCCCCCTATCCGAGAGCTGTTCCAGTAATTCAGGGGGAATATCGTTACTGGCGGCTGTGACGATGATGCGATCAAAGGGAGCAAATTCTTTCCAGCCAGACCGACCGTTAGCGCATTTATAAAATATATTTTTGAAATTCAGACTTTCCAGAATTGTGCGGGATCGATCGAGCAGGCTTTTTATGACTTCAACGGTATAAACGCTTTTTACAATGCTGGCCAATACGGCTGTCTGATAACCTGAACCGGTGCCGATTTCGAGCACCCGTGAATGGGGTTCAGGCTTCAGTGCTTGGGTCATGAAGGCAACGACGTAGGGCTGGGAGATCGTCTGGTTTTTTCCGATTGGCAGGGCCTGGTCGGCGAACGCTAACAGCCGGTGTTTTTCCGGAACGAAACGGTCGCGGGGAATCTCTTTCATTGCCTCTATCACCCTCTGATCGAAAATATCACGGTTGCTGATTTGTGTATCAACCATCTCTTCGGCATTTTTGGGATAGGAATCAAACAAGAGTTAAAAAGTACTTTAGCTTTTTTGTTGAATTGTTGTCAGGAATTCCAACAGATCTTCCCGGGTTTCGATATTGGTTTTCTTCAGATGCTCCAGATGGACGGTGGTGAACGTGGAATAAATTAGAATTCCCTGAATATAGTCTTTTAAATCAATCGGGATATGCAGGGTTTTAATTGCCAGACAGTTAAAAAAGTAATCCGGGTCCTCGTGGTCAAGTTGGGAAACACTCATTTTTGTCCGTTCCAGGCGCTCCCGTTCGGCCCGGATCAAATCAATATCAGCCATGGGAATCATGTGATGAAATTTTCGTTTAATTCCCGACTGTAAAAAATGTACGGCTTCATTCCAGATATTGACAAAGAACTGCCGGTACCGCTTTTCGCCGATTTCATTCTGTAAGTAATTGACGACACTGTTCTTGTAGTCTTTGCGATGCTGGTCCCAAAGGTAAAAATACTGCCTCAGGAGAAAATAACCGAATATTGTTTTGATGCTGTTTGTACGGTTGAAGAAGGCCCGGGCGTCATATTTCAGGCGATTCAGATGGTTGCGGACCGGAGCTGGGAAAAGGTGAAAGGCCGGCGAAATGATATTATCGTGACTGAGCCGATAGCGCTGCGGGACACGCAACTCATTTAAAGACAGAGAAAAGGATTTTTCAATGCCGGATACATTAAGCTCGATGAAGGCGCCGAAGTCCGAAATTTTTATGAAATTTTTAATGGCGCGTTCGTATTCCGGCAGGGTGGTAATGGAGGGCAGATCAATGTCGGCAATCAGGTCGGGGAAAAGCACTGTCTGTTTGGGGTTTAATAAATCCATCGTGTTTAGAACCTCATGTTAGGATTCTAAATAACAGTATTGTCCGGAATTGTTGTATTCTTCGGGATGACTACAATTCCGTCACGAATATAATAATTTTCGGCATCAGCGTTCTGAATTTTATCCGAATTCAAAATTTTGACATTTTTGCCGATACGTGCATTTTTATCGATAATGGTATTTTTTATGGTACAGCGCGGCCCAATACCGAGAGCGACCGGAATGTTTTTGGACCTCTTTTCGTAATAATCACATCCCATAACAACACAGTTTTCCAATTCACAATTGTTGGAAATAATTGTACGGATGCCGATAACCGATTTTTTAATTATACTATTTGAAATGAAGCAACCGTCGGCCAGAAGGGTGTCTTTAAAGGAGCAGTTATCAATCCGGGATCCGGGCAGTGAGCGCGCCCGTGTGTAAATTGGGAAATTTTCATCGTAAAAAGTAAACGGTGGTTTCAGGGATGTGAGTTCCAGATTGGCGTTGAAGAAGGAGGCCATGGTGCCGATATCCCGCCAGTAGCCGCCGAAGGGGTGTGCGACAACCCGATAGTTTTTGATTGAGGCCGGAATGATATGTCCGCCGAAATCGTCTCTTTTATCGGCGCTCAGGATTTCAACCAGAACGGGAGTGGTGAAAATATATATGCCCATTGACGCCAGGAATGGAGTTCCCTCCGGTAATCCCGGGCTACAGGCGGTTTCCAGTAAATCTCCCCCGGGTTTTTCGATGAAATCGCGAATATGATTTTTTCTATCGGTCTTCAGAATTCCGAAACCGGGAGCGTCCTCTCGGGATACCGGTTTTACCGCGATGGTAATATCGGCCTTGTTTCGAATATGAGTTTCAAGGAACTTGTTGTAATCCATTCTGTAAAGATGATCGCCACTTAATATAATTGTATATTTGGCATCGATCTGTTTGATGTATTCGAGATTCTGGCGGACGGCATCGGCCGTGCCCTGGTACCAGTCCATATTTTCGATGGTCTGCTGGGCAGCCAGAATATCAACGAATCCATTTGAAAAACGTCCCAGACGATAGGTGCTGTAAATATGCCGGTGGAGGGATTCGGTGTTGAACTGGGTGAGGATGTAGATTTTATCGAGACCGCTGTTCAGACAGTTGCTGATTGCGATGTCGATGATTCTGAATTTTCCGCCAAAGGGCACTGCCGGTTTGGCTCGGTACTTGGTCAAAGGGTACAGGCGGTTGCCTTTTCCGCCGCCGAGAATGACCGCAAGAACTCCTCTCTTTCTCATAAAATCCCCAGAAGAATTTGATAATGAATCATTGTTAACACAAAGCCTAAAGAAAAGCCCGTAATGACCTGAAGCAAATTGTGGGCTTTTACTTTGATGCGTCCGTATGCCATTGGCAATAACAGCAATATTCCCCAGAAGTAATGAGCGGAGACTGCGCAGCCCAGTGCGGCAGTTACACCGCCAAGCGCCATTGCATGGATGCTGATTTTCCAGAACCTTGTGATTGTCGTTGCGATAATGGTATTAAAAAAATAGGCCCACATCAGGATAATTACAGTTTTCGGAGCGCTGACCAACCAGAGCAGCAACAGAGCGATGAAATATGTGACAATGCTGCTAATAAACGGCCGGATGCGATTTTCTCTTTCGGGAATGTCAAGGCTGCTGGTGCGACCATGACGTTTCATTACTGTGACCTGAATTGCCGGGATGAGAACGGTTGCCGCGAAGGATATTGCAATCGTAAGTAAGTATCGCGGCATGGAAATTACTGAATGTGATAGCAGAACAACAAAAGCGATGGTTGTACAGATAAACGGGTGCAGTAAAACGGAGATAAATGCGGCAAGTTCCATTGGCTACTTAAGGATTTTGGTTCTGATAGTTAAAGTCATCCGTTCAGACCTTGATTATTAGAGATAATAAGGTCTTTTCGTCTGATTTTCAATAATAATCTGAATAAAAATGTGGCGAAATAAAAAACCCCCCGCCGGGGGAGTTTAAACCTGTAGCGCCACGGAGAATTGAACTCCGGTTCCAGGAATGAAAATCCTGTGTCCTAACCACTAGACGATGGCGCCATAAAAGATCGGGTGAGTGACGGGATTTGAACCCGCGACCGACAGGGCCACAACCTGTTGCTCTACCAACTGAGCTACACCCACCATATTTGTCTCCCGGGAGAAAAATGTCTAAAAGCTGCGCCCTTTTTGGTCAATATGAATCACTCTCCAAAAAGCCGCCAAATGTATAACAATTTAAGGAATAAAGTCAAATAATTTATTGAAAATATTTAACCAAAATATTTATTGAATTCCCCGTGGCTGTTACTCGCCCGTTCGGTTGGTAGGGGGACAATGGTCCGGTTCATCTCCTTGTTGACTCAATTTCTTGAATCTTCAGGTACAATCAAGATATCAGTTTTTTTCTAAATTAAATGAATTTTGGAAAAACGGCTGTGGTTACTATATTACAAAACATTGAAGGAATGGTAACAAGCCGTTGATGATTAGATGTTAATTTATTCAGAAGTTGTCCTGCTGCTTTTTCTGCTGTTTCTATCGGGCTTTTTCTCGGGCTCGGAAACGGCGCTCTTTTCCCTCGCACGGGTACAGGTTGAAAAACTGCTGGAAACCCGTAAAAGAAAGGGTCGGCACATCGAATTATTATTGGAAAGGCCGCGCCGGCTGATCATTACGATACTGCTGGGTAATGAATTTGTCAATACCTCGATTTCTTCAATATCGGCGGCATTGATAATTAATTTGTTCGGATCGGATACTCCCTGGGTCAATATATTAATTGTTTTACCGGTTCTGCTTTTGCTGGGGGAAATTACACCGAAAACTCTGGCGATCCGCAAGAATGAAGCCTTTGCCCTGTTTGTAGCCGATCCCCTTTACTACTTTTCGAGATTTGTAGCGCCCCTGCGTTGGTTCATTCGAACGATTTCCGACCGGGTTGTCAATCTTTTTGTCAGTGAATCATCACGAACCGGCAGCCTTCTGACAGAGGATGTCATCAAAACAATTGTCGAAGAAGGGGAAAAGGAGGGCATTATTGACTCTCTGGAGCGGGAGTATATCTATAATGTCTTTGATTTTGGCGATTCGCAGATGGATGATGTCATGACGCCCCGCGCCAACATGTTTTATTTGCCGGAAGAGATGCCGCTGGAGGAAATGATCCGGGAAATCAAAAAAAACCACTACTCGAAAGTGCCGATATACCGGGAAAACCGGGATAATATTATCGGAATTCTCTTTGCCACCGATCTTATTGCCTTGACTCCCGAGGAGATTGCTCAATCGAGGGAAACTCTGCAGAAAATTCTGCGAAAGCCCTATTTCGTTCCGTTGACCAAGCGAGCCGACGAGTTGTTTCATGTGTTTCAGCGCCGAAAAATATCCATTGCAATTGTGCTGGATGAATATGGCGGCGTTCAGGGGCTGGTCAGCATGGAGGATTTGCTGGAGACAATTTTTGGTGATATTACCGATGAGTTTGAAGATGACAGCAATCAGCATGAAAAGATCGGAGAATCGATTTTCCGGATTAATGCCAATATGACGCTGGATGAATTCAATAAATTGCTGGGTGTGGAGTTGGTGTCGGAGGAGGTGGACACTATCGGAGGTTTTGTTTTTGCGTTATTCGGAGAATTGCCTCGGGAGAAATCCCGGATTAACTATAAGACCCTGAGTTTTACCGTCGAGAAACTCGTTAACAATAAAATAGACACGCTGCTGGTGAAAAGAATCTGATGTCCGTGACAGCTGCCATCGTTATCATATTTTTATGTGTGCTGGGAGAAGCCTTTTTCTCCGGCTCCGAGATTGCTCTTGTCTCGGTTGACCGGATACGACTCAAGCATCTGGAAAAAACGGGAAATCGTACGGCAAAGCTGGTATCAAACACTCTGAAAAATCCCGAAAGAATTCTGGGAACGACCCTGCTGGGGACCAATCTCTGCACGATCACCAGCACCACTATCGCAGCATCTCAGTTTTATCTATGGCTGGGCCCGGCTGGCGTGCCGGTCTCGATTGTTATCATGACCTTTGTTAATCTGATCTTCGCCGAGATTGTGCCTAAAAGTATCTTCCAGCAGAAAAGTAATGATATTGTCATGCGGTCAATCCATATCCTGCGATTATTCATGTTGTTTTTCTTCCCCGTCGTCTGGCTGTTTTCCAAGATTGCTGTTATGATTACATGGATTTTTGGTGGGAAAAAGTCTGATCGTAACGAAGGTTTCGTCAGCCGGGAAGAATTGCGCTTACTGATGAAGATGAAGCACGACAAGGGCGATGTGAAGCCGAGCGAGCGGCGCATGATCAATCGCCTTTTGAATTTTACGGAAACCAGTGCCAAGGAGATTATGATTCCGCTGATAGAGGTAGCGGCTCTTTCCGATAGGGTTACGGTTAAGGAGGCGACGGAAAAATTTGTTCAGACCAAGCACCGGCGTATTCCGGTGTACCGCGAGCGGGTTGATCGCATTATTGGGATTTTGAATAGCTTTGATATTCTTGATGAAGATCCCCGGAAAAAAATCAAATCGCTGGTGAGAACGGCATATTATGTCCCCTCCACGATGGGCATTGCCGAATTGCTCGAAGGTCTTCAGAATAACGGCAGGAGCATGGCCATTGTAGTTGATGAGTTTGGCGGGGCCGAAGGCATTGTGACAGTTGAAGATATTCTCGAAGAGGTCGTTGGTGATATCGAGGATGAATATGATGTGCCCGAAAGCCTTTATAAATTGCAGCCCGACGGAAGTATCATTGTCAGTGGCCGCATGCCGGTAGACGATATCAACGATCGTTTCAACATGGCTATTCCCGAGGGCGATTATGAGACGATCGGCGGTTTCTTTTTGGACAGAGTCAAACATATTCCCAATATCGGCGAAAAAATCAGGATGAGGAATCTTGAATTGATTGTCACGAAAGCCAGCAAAAGAATTATCGGAGAGGTGACGATTCGGAAATATCCGGAAGAAAACCCTTTGCGGTAAGATATTTTCCCGAAAAGTAAAATAGTATTCCCGTCACAATCCCGGCCAGAGCGTCGATAAGGTAATGATAACTGCAATAAACGGTCGCAATGATAATTCCCACTGTAAAAATCAGAATGAACAGAGCTCGCTGCCGAAATTCGGAAATTGTATACATGGAAATCAAAACAGCCGCGGCGACATGTGTGCTGGGAAATGCTCCGCCGCCCTGTTCCCCGCCGACGTTGTAGATGAATTTCATCAGGGGAATAAACAAAATCCCGTCAGTGAATATTTTGTCGTGATTGGCCAGGGGGCCGTCACCGGGAAAGATGATGAAAAATGCGAAATGGGCCAGCATCATAAGGGTCAAAACATAGACCATTTTGTGAAAAGTCTGCGGGCGCTTCGAGTAAAGGATTAATCCGGGGACAAATAAAATCAGATAGTATGAAAAGTAGAAAAAATGAAACAGCTCGTCAATCAGAAGATGATTTCCCGGGATGTTGTTAAAATAATCCATATTGCCGAAAAGCGATTTTTCCCAGTTTTGAAGCAGCGGATCGAAGGTCTTCCGGAATATCAGGTTGTCGAAAACCGTAGATTGAACATAGAATAATGACAATAAAATGACAGGAAGCCAGCTGTGAAGCCAATAGTTAAAGGTATTCCGCCCATGTTTTTCCCTCATGATGACCGTGATCAGGGTGATCAGCGCGATACAATCAGCGACTATGAAAAAGAGTGGTTGATGAAGCCGGTTATAAAAAAGAACTGCAATCAGCAATATTAATGCAGAAAAAATTAATACAGGATAGTCTGCCGTAAATGCGCCACTCCTGAACCGTTTCAGCGTTCGGTCTATATTCATCGGAGCCATCCCTTAGAAAGATACCAGCGGATTGTTTTTGTAAAACCCTCGGAAAGGCTGTTTTCAGCGCGAAAACCCACTATCCGACGGGCTTTCTGAGCAGACAGCAACCAGGCCGGCGCTGTTAGCTCATGATATTTATCCGGATTAAACATGCTTGTTCTGCCAAACAGATCGGCGATAAAGGCATTTATTACAGCCAATCCCTTTAACACTATTTTGGGAATAAAGACCGGAGCTGTCCAGGTTTGTAGTACCTCTGCCGCTGTCTGGATGAGTTCATGATATGAGTATCCATTGTCAATGCCGTCATTAATATGAAAAATCTGTCGTTCCGCCCTTGGTTCTTGGAGACAAGCCAGGATAAAAGCAACCAGATCTTTCACATATATCGCATTTACGAAAGATTTCCCGAAACCGATTTGTGGTCGCAGATGATAGCGTGCCAGTTTAAAAATGGACAGGGATTCCCGGTCTTCGGGGCCGTAGACAACCGGTGGTCGGATGATTGTATAGCGGATTGATTTATCGGATTCGATGACTGCTTTTTCGGCCGCAAGTTTGCTTCGTCCGTAGGCGGACACCGGGCGGGGAGGGGCCTCTTCGTCGAGGGGATGCGCCGCAGTTGTGGGACCTACGGCGGCCTGGGAACTGATTAATATCAGGCGGACGCTGGGGGCCGCGGCCTTTAGAAGGTTTTGGGTACCCTCATAATTGACCGCAAAATATTCCGCGGCTTTGCCGGCCTTGACAATACCGGCAAGGTGAATAACCGTATCCATATTTCGGCAGGCCTTTTTCAGGGAGTCCGGATTTGACAGATTACCTTCGCACCAGGTGACCCGGTCGGAAAATGAGGCCGGTCTTCGACTTGTCGGTCGGGCGAGAGCGTGGACGGAAAAGGACTTTTCCAGAAGGGAGGGAATAAGATGTTTTCCGATGAATCCTGTTGCGCCGGTTACCAGTACATTCATGAGTGCTTATTTTTTGGGTATGGAAGTGTGTTTATTTACAAAAATCTGTATCGGAAACAGTACGACTATCCAGAGGTTTGCAATTACAATGGTGTAGATAAGAAATACTTTTGGTCTGAATAAGACAGCCGACACGATGAGAATGCAGATATGCATGGAAAGCTCGATAAATTGCCATAGTTTTAGCATAATGGCGTTTATTCGGTAGTATTTTTCCGGATCGTGACGGGTGTGGTGTAATGAAAATTTTTCCTGAATGCGGTTGTAAGAGATATAGATTTTTATAAATATCCAACCGAGAGACATTCGTGGTGTTTGCTTCAATTCTTCTGTAAAAAGCGCTATTTCGTCCTGTAACGATTGCCGAACCCCCAGAGCATGAATAAAAAACTGGCCCCTGTAATGATCGACAAGTATGCTGTGCACCGCCATTGACAGACCGGCCAGGGCGACCAACAACCATGCATTTGCGGGAGACATTATTCCTATTTTTGTCAGCCCGATTGCAAGCCCGAGATAGATAGCCAGGCCGTTAATGTAATCGATAGTTCCGTCGATGATTCTGCCGATTGGCGTTCCGTTTTTTTTATAACGAGCCAGCATGCCGTCGCTGCAATCCAGAACGGCTGTGCTGCCGTACAGAATTCCGCCCCAGAGCCAGCTCTTGGGTGTGCCTAACGCAAAACAGACACCGCTACTGATCCCGGTAACCAGAGCGGCCAGGGAAATTTGGTTCGGAGTAACCGGGAAACGAGAAGCTATCTTGACTATAATAAAGGCTATCGGCCGAAAAATGAAAAGGTCGGGGATACCCTCTATTGGTAAGGGCTTCAACATCGATTTGTATTCACGGAATAATTTTTTCATAGGGTAAATTTACATTAACTTTTTAAAGTTGTAAGGAATTATTGTTGAGCCTCATGTTTTTCCGAGTTAAATTCGCGGCGGTTGAATTTAAGAGAAAGAGTAATATGCAAATAGGTATTGTTGGTTTTCCCCTGTCAGGCAAATCCACCCTGTTTAATACGTTGTTGCGGAATCGGGTCGGGGAATCCGAATATAAGTCAAAACAGCAGACTGTACGGGGCGTGATAAGCGTGCAGGATGAGCGTTTGGACCGGCTGACCGCTCTTTTTAATCCCAGGCGCAAGGTGCCAGCAGCCGTCGAATATGTTCTTGTTCCCGGGCTTGATTCCCGGCGGGAAAAAGGTTTTTCGCCGGATTTTTTTTCCAGGCTAAAGACGGTTGATGAAATTCTTTTGGTTGTGCGGGCCTTTGAGAATGAATTTTATTCCCTTCCGGAGGAGAAGGCGGATTCTCGCCGGGACATCGGGTTTGCTATGTCGGAATTCATTCTTTCGGATATGATGATTATCGAGCGGCGGATTGAACGCCTGGAAAAACAGTTGAAAAAGCTTCGAAATGCTGATGATGAGGCCGAGCTCCGGTTGTTAAAAAAATGCCTTACCGTTCTTGAATCAGAAAAACCGCTGCGGGTTATGGATTTGAATGATGATGAGCGAAAGCGATTACAGGGTTACCAGTTTTTATCAATGAAGCCGATTCTTATCGTTCTGAATATTGACGAAGATCGGCTGTCAGACACCGAAAATATTGAGCATGATTTTCGGAATTATGCAGACGATAACGTGACCGTAATGGCACTATGCCTGAAAATCGAAAGTGAAATTGCCGAACTTGACGATGACGACCAGAGAATGTTCCTTGATGAATTGGGTATTCGGGAACCGGCTGTTTACCGATTGGTGCGCAAATCCTATGACCTGCTCGGATTGATATCCTTCTTTACTGTTGGTGAAGACGAGTGCCGGGCCTGGACGATTCGTTCGGGACTCAGTGCTCAGCAGGCAGCCGGTGTGATTCACAGCGATCTTGAAAGAGGGTTTATTCGCGCCGATGTAGTCCACTGGGATGATCTCCTGAGAAAAGGCAGTCTGGCGGCCTGCCGCTCAGAAGGTCTGCTGCGGCTGGAAGGCAAGGATTATATTGTCCGGGATGGTGATGTCATGGAGATTCGCTTCAACGTCTGAGATTATCGGATCATAAAATCATTTCTATGCTGCTCTGAAAAGCTTATATTTATCACAGTTGAGAAGATATTTAAGGATTATCAATGAATATCGCAGACCGTGCCTTTATTTATCGTGCAGGTAAGTTGTTAATATTTTTAGTGTTGAGCTTTCTGTCGCTTTTCTTAATATTGCTGGTATGTTGCTCGTTGTTGATCGGCGGTCTCTTCATGATAATTTTTTCAGTAATTTTGTTGGTGGTATTTCTGCCGATAAGATTATCCGATCGGTCCTTCACAATTACCCGTGTCATTCTCGGTGTTCCGGAATACGGAAAGCAATCTTTGCGATTGATTTTGAAGACCCGGAAACCGCGAAAGTGGGAATCGGATTTTGCCTTAAAATCGCCTAAAGTTGTCGGGGTAATCAATAATTGGATTGTTTTACTAAAGCGACAGCGTCGGGATAAATCCTTCATTAAATTACCGCCACGAAGAATCAGCTGGCAATCCGCCCGGAATGACCGCAGGGTTGCCCTGGCATTAAATCCGGCGAAGATGGAGGCCAAGGCCACTCCGATTGGAGATCGCTGGCAGCTGGATATTAAAGCCACT
>Ga0164318_10001674_pt1 | contig 19974 bp, 24 predicted proteins | sample GuaBasSedimGuay9_FD_113734 | JGI IMG/M metagenome (GOLD analysis project Ga0164318, IMG submission 113734) | Subseafloor sediment microbial communities from Guaymas Basin, Gulf of California, Mexico - Guay9, Core 4571-4, 0-3 cm | ecosystem: Environmental > Aquatic > Marine > Hydrothermal vents... | reverse complement strand
CCCATGAACAGCGTCAACAATAGCAACCAAGACCGAATCTGTTTGGGCTGCTTCAGATACTTCTTTATAAATTGCGTCCGTAAGCGCCTCTTGAAGCCAAAATCTTTGGGATAGCCAATTTGTTATGCGTTGCAATTTAGATATACCCAATACAAATTCATTCGGAATATAAGAGATAATAGCTTTACTATCAGGTCGCGTGATTGTATTGAAGGATATAAAATGATGCGAACAATTAGAAACAATATCTATTTTTTTGGTAATAGGGATTGATTTATTTCCGATGTTAGGGAATTTTGCTAATCTTGGTGGTTTACACCATCTACCACTACCTAATTCTGAATCATCTTCAGTATTTTTACCACACCAAATTTTTGCAATTCTCCCAGGTGTTCCAATGTTTTCTTCATTAAAATTTTCAGCTATATTATCATCATTCATATCAATTTTCATAGCTTTAAAAGCTTGTGTAATAAAATATTGTGTTATCATTCGCATAAGAAAATGAGTTTCATCATCAAATTTATAACCCATTTCAAAAACATTTTCATTAGCTTTAAAGATTGGTAAATTTTTATAATTATTCATTGTTTTTTCAAAGTTTTCATAATTATGATATTTTTCATACCAATGTTTTAATAAAAACTCTTTTAAATCTATTGATTCAAAATTTTCATTCATAATAAACTCCTTTAATTTTTTGAATTAAAATATCACATGAAAAATAATTTTTTCTTTGATATATTAAATTTTCTTCTAATTCATTTTGATATTTATTATAATTATTTATGAAATTATGAATCATTTCAATAATTTTATAATAATTTATTTCACCTTTTATGATATCAGCATCATACAAAAAATTACAATTAGGAAGATATTCTTCTGGATAACATAAATGATTAGGAACTAAAGGAATTGATCTAGCTTGTAAGGCTTCATGTTGAATAATTCCTAAAGTTTCTAATAAAGCAAAAGAAATACATATTTTAGATTCTGCTAGAATATTATGATATTGACTTTTTGTAAAATTTTCTTGTTGACAATTAACCCATTTATATTCTGGACATTTTTTTGAAATTATATCAAAAATCTCAGGTTGTTTTTCAGGAGAATTTCTTGCAGCAAAAACAATAGTATTTTTTTTCCCAATATTAAGAAAAGGAATTTTTTGAATATATTCCATTGGAAATCCTGATCGAATTATTTTATGATTAAAATTTTCTCCTATATTTAATACTTTTTTAAATTGTTTTATATGATCATTTGTGGCAAAAATATTATAATCACAAGCATGAAAAAATGATAATTCTGCTGAATAAGACCAATTTTTATCTGAAATTAATTGTCCTAAGGGATCAGAATTAATATAAGATCCAGCATGCCAAAAAGACATAATAGTCCAATTTTTTTTCAATAAATCTTTAATATATTTTATTTCTAATATAGTTGGATTCCAAGCATCAGTAAATAAAATAAAAGCATCATTTTTTATATTTTCTAACATATGAAAAAATTTATTTATTTGTTCATTTTTCCATAAATTAGTTGCGGCAAAATCTAGAAATGCTCCAGGAGTTGGAACATTAGATGTGGTTTCACCATTAATTTGAATAATTTCAAATTTATCACCTAATTTATCATTAAATAATAAAGGTAGATGATCAAACCATTCTTTTGTATATCTAGATTCTAATTGTTCTAATGAAAAAATTATAAATTGTTTCATTATTAATTAACCTTATATTCAGTAAAACTTCCATTAATACCTTCTTCACTAATTTCAATTCTAATTTCTAAATTAGAATATTTTTTACTTAATTCATAATATAAATCATCTGAAATCATTTCACAAGATTTATAATCTAATTTTAAAGTATCATTTGTATATAAATCTTCAATCCATCGACGTAATTGAATAAATTCAATTTCTCTATTTGTATCTTTGACTTCAATCCAAACTTTGAAATTAAAATAATGCATATGAAGATTAGCAAGATGTGATACATCAAAACGATCATTTGTTGCTGTTTTTGAATTAATATTAGCTCCAGGATAATAATGATATCCTTCACGTTGAAATGTCGTAAAAATAAATTGTTTTTTATTCATATTTAAACTCCTCTTTTATCACTAAAAATTCTAATATGTAATCTATCTGAATAACGAAAACCTTGTTTAGAAACAAATTCATAAATTGCTTTACTATTTTCTTTTAATTCTTTTTGAGTTTCACCTTTAGGCATACAATAAACTGTTCCATAAGTAGGAACTAAACTAAGAAATTCAAAAATTTCATCACTTTCATTTTCTAAATTATCTTTACTCATAACAAATTTAAAATAAGAATCTTTAGTATGTTTTAGATAATTATTAACGACTTCTGGTCTCCATCTTTTACGTTTTTCTTCACCACTATTGCTCATTTTTACACTTATACTCATTGAAACTTTTTTATAAATATCAAATTCATTAAAATCAATATTAATTGTTCCATTAGTTTCAAAATAAACTTTATGTCCTCTTGATATAAAATATTCAACAACTTCAATCATTATTTTATTTTTATGGAATAAAAATGGTTCTCCACCAGTAAAAATAATATCAACTCTTTCTTCATTATAAGGACGATTTTTAGGAACTTGATTTAAAACAATATTAATTATATCAAAAGATTTTTTATAATCTGTCCAAGTTCTAATAAAATGTTCAGTATTTGCTGCATGAATTGTGTCACAACCATATAATATTTCGCCTGTTTTTGGTGAAATGGTTTTACAACCAAATCCTTTGCAACATAAATTACATCCTCCTATTCTAATAAAAACAGATGGGAAACCCATACGATTTCCTTCTCCTTGTAAACCATAAAAAATTTCATCAACAAACATTTTTTATCCTTTCATTATAGATTCACTAAATTTAATATCTTCTGTTTCATATTTATTAATAAGATGCATATCATTTTTAAAACATTCAGCATAACCAGTTGCTGTTTCATGTACTCTTACTGAATGAAGTTCAACTCGTTTTTCACCATTTTTAAATTTAGTATTATTTAATATTTCATCTATAAATTTAAAAAATATTAAAGAAAAACATTCAGCAGTCGGTGATAATGGCATTTCAATCCATCTATCAGAAAAAAGACGAATAAATTTTTTAAAATCTGAACTTTCATCTTTCCAAAAAACATATGAATGATCAAATCTATCAATAAAATTTTTAATTGGAGTCATTAAACCAAAATCGTAGACCATCTGACCATTATCTAAATGATTTGATTTTATAAAAACTTCTACAATATATGAGTGACCATGAATTGATTCTGAACAACGAATTGATGAACAATTTCTGACAATGTGAGCGGATTCAAATTTATACTTTTTTCTGATAATCATAAAAACTCCTCCTCAAAAGTTTTTAATTAATTATATAATAAATGATTAAAAATGTAAAATTTAAAAATGTCTTTTAGTATATTTAGATAATTTATGTAAAAAATCTTTATCCATACTTTTTCTATCTTTAATTTTTTTACCCTGTTCTTTAATTTTTATTGTTAATGCTTTTTCAATATAACTACCACCATTTCCAGAATTTTTTAAAATAGTATCAACATCAGTTTTATTAAAAACAACCCAAATATCACCATCAACCCATTTTTGAAATCTAGATTTATTTGATAAAATATTTTTGAATGTATTAGCAACATTTTCATGTTTATTAATTAAAATATCTGGATCTATATTTCTTTCTCTTGTTTTATTTAATTTAATAGCTTCTTTTATTTCTTTAACAACCCAAACAATATGAATATTTTTTTTATCATAACCATAAGGAATGACTAATTTAGTAATAGTATTTAATGAATATAAAGAATCTAAAGTTAAATCAAAAATTATATTAGGTTTATTTTTATTACCTACTGTATTCAAAAGAAAAGTTTTAATTTTTTTATCTTGAATTTTCATTCCCCTCAAAATTGAATGTAATTCAGAAACTTTTTCAGCATCATTAAAATCAAAATTATCTAAATCAATAGTAAACTTTTCTTTAATTTTATTTTTTAATTCGATAGTTAATAATGTTAAATCTTTTAATTGATCAACATCAAATATTTTTCCAGATAAACCTAATAAATATTTTCTAATAAAACTCTTTCCGGATGCGGGACCACCAGCAATAATTACTATATTATTAAATTTTGGAAAAGTCTTTCCACCAAAAGTAATTAATGATTCGTGTAACCTAATGTAATCTTTAAAGTTTTTCATAAAAAAGTCTTTTAATTTAAAATTTATAGAAATCTAACATACACCTTGGTATGTTTTTACTTTTTTTGAAAAAAGCGTATTGTAAGTATTTAATTTTATTAATAAAAAAATAGAAAAAAGTAATTCATTTGATTTTTTTAAAAAGTAGTGATATTTTTATCAAGTTACAGATAATTCAACCCAAACAGATGGTTCACCTTTATAAATTTTACTTTTAGGTTCAGAACCAGAATTAATTATTTTTATATCAAAACCTTCTTCTTTAAAATATTCATAATTTGATCCTTTTGGAGACCAAGATTTGATTAAATTATCAAGATGTCTTTGGCTCCCTGCCCAATAAGAATTATAAACAATAAGGTTTTTACCTTTGATTTTACATCGACCATTTCCACCAGCTTCTGTATAACCAAAATCAGAACTTTCTAAAATTTTTTTCAATTCTCTTGCAGTTTTCTTTTTTGCTTCTAGAATTTCTTTATAATTAATCATTTACTTTGCTTTTTCCTTTCATTGCTGTTCCACATTTAGGACATTTTGTTTCTAAACAAGGAGTTCCAGCTTTATGTTCTGTTTCAAATCCACATTTAGGACATTTACAAGTATCTTCACCATCATCAAATTCTCTACCAGTACCTTTTCCCAATCTTTCATTTAAAATCTCTTTATATGTTTTCATACCATCATCCCTTTTAATTTTTTAAAATATTTATGTAAATTTTTTGACATTAATTTTTTAAAACTTTCTTCATCATTATTCTTTAAAGCATCTCTGACTTTTGATGCTGAAACATCATCATCATTTCGTTTTATTTCTTCTACTGTTAAATTTAAATCAAATAATTCTTTATATCGTTCAATTTGATTTTCATAACTTTTTATTCGATCAGAACCAGCAAATAAAATTGTTGGTTCTAAATTTTTATCTCTTAATGGAGAAATAAAATCTCCAATAAAACCACTTGAAAGTTCTAAAAATTCTATTTTTCCTTTAATAGATTCTTTAATCATTTTTTTAATTATATCTACTGAAAAAGGTGAATTTTTATTTTTTGATTTTACTATTGCAATAATAACAGGAAGTTTATATTTTTTATATGCTTTTTCAATTATATCTAAATGTGCGATAGTCGGTGGTTGAAAACGACCCATCATTACAACAACTTTATTTTTACCAGGTGTTTTATTTACATTATCTAATGAAAGTGCTTCTTCTAAATATTTTTTAAATGATATCATTTTATTTCTTCTTTATCAATAATTAATTTATCTTTTGTCATATTTAAAAATTTTGATATAATAGGATCTTTTTCTTCAATAGCAAAAAAAGTATCTGGAATTTTAAAAGTTTCAAAATTACCTATATCATTTTTTATTGAATATACTATACCATCTTGATTTTGTGTAATTTGAATATCATCATAAAATTGAGAAGTTACAAAACTGAAATTTAAAGCATCATTATTACCAATAGGAATATAACCATCCATAAAAATAAAATTAGTCCAACCTTCATCAATTATCATATCTAATTCATCACTTTCCATTAAAATTCCTTTATGTATTTGATTTTCAAAAGCTTCATCTAATTTTACTCCATTTTTACTAGCAGTTTTTGAAATATGTTTTAATGATGATTTTACTGCTTTATAACATTTTACAATTTTTAATTGTTTTCTAGGATATTTAGAACAATATTCAGGTGAACGAATTCTATCTCCACCATGCCCCATTGTTCGATAATGATTATTTTTTTCACCTAAAGTTTGATCAATTTCAAATAAATATCCAATAGAACCTAATTGTCCATAATTTTGTTCACCAATATAATTAGCAACTTTATCCATGTTAGGAGCAGTATAAACACCAGCACCTAACATATTACCAGCATATTTTCCACCGGCTGAAGATAATTCTTTAACAGATAAAATAGCAAAACCAAATCTTAAAATCATTGAAGCAGCTGTTCCATTTGTTCCATGAAACATAGGATATAAAATTCCATCACCTTTATCTTTCCATTCTTCTCTAAAAGCTTTCCATTCTTCTTCAGGTAATGATACATTAAATTCTTTTAGTAATTGAATTCCAATACTTCCATGTTTTCCTGCATGATATTTTTTATTTAAATTATAAGTTTTTTCAGCTATTTCTTTTTCAGTTAATTCTACTTCTTCAACTTTTTGTTTAGGAATTTTATTTTGTGAAGCATCAGCAATTTTAATAGTTCTTTTCAATGTTTCAGAATATGTTTCACCTTTTCTTTTTCTAACTTTTATAACTTCTGCAATTTCAAATTTATTATATTTTAAAGCATTTCTAATATCTTCAGATTTTAATTTTTTTAATGGAACAACTGGTGAAGTATGTATATTGCTTAATAATGGTGCTATAGTAACAAAAGTTCTTAATTCAGCAAATAATTGATTTTTAGTTGAAAGATCTAATTCATCAAATAATTTATCAATAATTTTTGGATCTTTTTGATATAAATCAAAAGCAAAATTATTAATTTTAGGAATAATTCCACCTCTTTTTAAAGAAGAATTCACTTGACGTTTATATTCATTAATATATTTTTTAAAAAATTCAATTTTTTTATCATTATCGTCTATTAAATTTATAAAATTTATATTATTTACATTAAATCTTTCACCTATAATATCTTCTGTGCTTTTATTTTTAAAAATTTCTGCAATTTGTTTTTTTGAAAGATGGTTTTCAATTATTTCTTTTAAATCTTTTAAATTTTTTAAATTTAATTTACAAAAAAATCCTGGATTTTGTTTAAATAAATTAACATAAAAATTTTCAATTATTTTATTATTTTTATATTTTATATTTTTTGTAAGCAATTCAATAGTTATGAATTTTTTTTGATATTGATTCATATCACTAGAAAATTCTAATTTTTCATTTAATGTTTCAATAATTTTTTCTAAACTTTCTATATCTATTGAATTATCAAATTTATCAACGATTGTTATAAATAACTCATTAATTTTTTGTAATGTTAATTCTTTTTTATCATTATCATCACTATCACTAATTATTTTAAAAATAATATTTTTATCTAAAATTTTACTAAAACGTAAAATTTCAATTTTTAATTTATTTTTAGAATAAATAGAAGAAATTAGAAAATAATTTTTTAGAAAATTATCTTTAAATTTAGAAAATAATTTTTTAGCCCAGACATCACCAAAAAGTTTGAATAAATTTAAATTAATATTTGAAATAATTGAATTTTCTTTCTTATCGAATTTATTATTATTTGTTAAATAATTAATTATTTTTTCACAATATTCATATTTCCAATTTTCTAAATTTGATAATGATTTATTATCATGACAATATTGTAATACATTTATTAAAGAAATGATATTTTTTTCAAAAATTTCATTTCTTTCTTTTTCAGAAAAGTAATTAGGAAATAAAATAATAAAATGAGATCTTAAACGATTTAAAGAATTATCATTATTATTAAAATTTTTAATCATTTTATCAATTAAATCTACAATTTTTTTCTCATTATTAAAAAATTCACATAATTTTTCAATAAAAATAGGATCATATACAGAAATATAAGATAAAGCATTATTCAATCGACTGAAATCAAGATCATTAAAATCTTGATTTAAGAATATTTTTTTTATTTCTTCTAGAGAATTATCTGGTAAATATTCTTTTCTATAATCTTCAAAAATTTTATTCATACTATAAGATGATGACATAATAGTTTCTATAAATTGTTGAAAATCATACATTTTAATTTTATCAATAGGTAGTTTTTCAAATAAATGATAGAGTCCATATTTAATTAAACGTTTTTTTAAATTATCATTCACTTTTGATTTAAGCATAATAAATTCTTTAGATGTAAGATTATTAATTAAAAATTTAATTAAAGAAACAAAATAATCTTTATCTTCCAATTTATATAAGTTATTAAAGAAAAAATCAGCAATCCAATCTATTGTAAAAAATTCTATTCCTTTTGAATTTGCAGCCATTTCTTTAACTATTGTATTATAATATAAATCAATAGACATTTCAGCAAAACATTTTTCAGTTATAATTCTTGCTGAACTAAATTTATAAAAAAACATTAAATAAAAGATTGGATTGAAATAATCCAATCCAGTATGTTCAATATTACTAAAAGATGTTTGTTTAATTTTATCAGTTAATTTTGGATTCAAAGATAATAAAATTAATGGTAAATGAAATGATTTTATTTCCATTAATCTAATGTTAAATTTAACGTCTGGTAGTTGATTTTTATCTAAACTTAAAACTAAATCAAAAAAAACATCCATATTACGAAACGTGATATTTCGATATGTTTGTCCATACATTTCACCTTTAAAGTAAGAAATTAGATCTTCTTCAAAAATTGCTCTAATTTCTTTATTATTAATTTTACTAGCAAAATCAATAAGATAATTTTCCCAGGCAGGAATAGGTGGTTTAATCACAGTTGTATCAGTAGAAGCACCATCTTTATTATCTTTTTTAATTATATTCGAATCATTAGAAGTATCTTTTGAAATTTTTACTTCACCTTTAATTTTACATTTTCTAGCTAAAAATTTAAATTCATTACAAATTTTCCATCTTCTAGCATTAATAATGAATGTTTTTACTACATCTAAACTTGAAAGATTACCATTATAATAACTTTTTAATGTTCGTTTAATTTGAGGACTTAAAGTTAAATTAATTGTTTTTTTATATAATGGATCAAATATTTCTTTCTTAAAAAGATCTTCATCAATTTTTTGACCAGATTTAAGTCTTACAAGAAATCTTGTAATTTTATTAACTAAAGCCGGAGGTATAGATGTTTTAATTAAACTTAGAGTTAAAGAAGTATCATTATTATCATCAGTAATAGCATCTATTCTTAATTTTTTATCACTTTTAAAATATTTTTTAATTACTGGATTATCACTATTAATATAAAGAAAAATAGGACCTAAAAAACCAATCCAAAAAGCAATATGAACAAGTTTTTCTGAATTAACAAAATCAGATTTTTCTTGATCATTACTATATAAACTATTTTCAAATAATTTATTTAAACTATTCATTTAAATTCCTATTAATTTTTTAATTTTTTTAAACGTTATTTTTTGATCACAAGTGAAAACAAATTGACCTGATTTAGTATAAATACTTAATTTTTTTCCTGCAACTTCAAAATTTATTCCTGGAATATAACTATATTTTTTATTTAAACTAAAAGCTACATCTTCAATTGCTTGAATAATAAATTCATCTTTTAATCTATTTGAATTTTTTATTAACCAAGATTTAATAAATATATTAAAATCTTCCGGAACAGGAATTCTATTTTTATATTCATCAAATTCATCAGTTGGAAATTTTATTGTTTTTTCCAATAAGAAAGTTTCAAATTTATCCATCGTTTTTCCTTCTCTCATACCTTAATAATTTTTATAATAATTATTTATAATAGAATCATATTTAGACTTTTTAATTTTTAATTTTTTTTCAATATAATTCATTGCTGCATTTTTAACTTCAGCATCTTGTAGAGGGTTACCTCTATATAATTTTTGAGCATTTTTGCCCCAAATAAACTCAACAAAAGCATTAACAAATTTTTGTTGTTGTTTTTTATTAAAATATTTTTTAACTAATTCAATAATACCAACAAATGAATTAAATAAATCCCGATCAGTTTTTCCTGGTTTTTTTCTAAAAAGAGTTTCAAAAATTTGTGAAATATCTTGTGTATAATTTCCTTCTTTAGAAGGTATTGCTTCCCATACATCTTTTTCATTTGGAACAGGACGATATTTAGGTCTTAATCCATTTTGTACTGAGAATGCAAAAAAATGAATTTCTTGTTCTATAATTTTTGGATTACGTTTACCTTTTTTAATTTTAATTTTTTTAGTAAACACATGATCGATATTTGCTAATGCAAATTTATGAAAAACACCTTTTATTCCATTTTCAATATCACTCCAATTAGATGATCTAGAAAATTTAGACCATTCAGTTGGTTTACCTTTTTCATCAACATCTACAAATTCAAAATCTAATTGGATCAGAATTTTCTTTTTAACTAATCTTCTTTTCTTTTCAGATTTTTCCATATATCCATCAATTTTAAATAAAGAAGAAATTTGTCCAATAGCTGTTTGAGATTGACCTAGATATTCCATAGTTCCAAATTTATTATGTTTTTTAAAAAAATCATGTAAATTAGTTTCTAAAGATTTATCTATTTGTATATCAATATCACCAGTTTTTGGTTTATGTTTTAAATATTCTTCATCAGAAATATTTAAATTAATAAAATGTTCTGAAGAACCAGAAAAAACTTCACCTGATTTAAGATATGATTCATTTTTCCAAATTTTCAATCCATATTCTTTTTGGAATTGATTATTTAAAATCAAAAGATTTTTAATTAAATCATTTACTAATTTGGTTCTATTTACTTTAGATGTGATTTGTTGTGCTAATACATCACCCACATGAACATTTCCACCTTCTTGTAAACAAAAAGATTTAAATTTTATTAATTTAATATTACCACCCATTATCATTCCATTTTATTTTTTGTTTTTTATAAAATTTAAAAAATGTTTTTTTACTTTTTTCTTATTTTTTTATTTAACATATTAGAAATATATTTATCAATAGTTATTAACGAATAAGGATGTTTCTTATAAAAAGTAGAAAGTACATCATAACTTTCTTTTTCAAATGAAATTTTAATTAATTCTTGAATTAATAAATGATGTAGGATTTTCAACATGATAAAAATCCTTAAAAGTTTTTTTTAACATTTTTATCCTTTATATAATAAAATTGATTTATTGATTCGTGATTTCATAACAGCTAATATTCTAATTCCTTTATATAATTTAGGATTATTTCTTGTGATATCATTTCTTATTAAAAAATATACTTTTTCATTTTCTGGAATTTCAGAAAGGTTTGTAATAATTTCAGAAACTTTTATAATCACATTTTCATCTTTTATCACATATTTTCCATCAAATGTTTTTTTAATTACACAACCATTTCCTAAAATATCACTTCCAAAAACCACATCTTTAATTTCTTTTTTATTTGCAAGAATTCCAATATTTTTATTTAATTTAAATCCTTTTCTATATGGCTCTAATTTAATTTTATCTTGAGAAATTAATTTATCTATTATTTTTTTTGCTTTATCAGCATAATAAGAATCAGCAGATTCCCAATTTTCAGCATTATCTTTCTTAATTGAAATAAAATATTTTTTTCCTTTATCATCAAATATTATTATATCAGCTTTTTTTCTATTTTTTGTATTATTTCCGACATCTTTATAACTTACAGCATTTTCAATTTTAAATTCTTTTTTACCAGTAGAAAAAATTATATTGATTGGTTTATTAATTAATATTTCATCAAGAATATTAAATAATGTCATTTCATTTTCTAAACCAAATGATGATTTTCCTTGTCTAGATTTTGGTTTGACTCCCAACTTAAATTTACCTATAACAATATTTCCTATAGAAGAACCGGAACTGGAAATATCCCATTTTGCTTCTGGAATTTCTTTTTGAATTTCCTTTTCAAGTTCTTTCATTACTTCTATACGATTTTTATTTGTCAAAATAGAAAAATAAAATTTTGAATTTGTTTTGATATCATTATAACCAAGTCGATTAATAATAGATAATAATTTATCATTAATTTCTTTTTCAATTTTTATTTCAAGTAAAAAAGTTTTAAAATTAATCATTTATTAATCCTATTTATGGTTTAAATTTAATACCTTGACTAAAAGATTTTGAAATTACTTTAAAAGATTTTCCTTTTAATAAGTTGAATACTATTCCTTCAAATTCATCTCCAAATTTAGTTGATTTTATTGATTTCAATAATTTATCACTCATTTGTTCTTGATAATTTTTCAATGTATCTTTAATTAAATTTTTTATTTCTTTATCAACTTTTTTTCTACTTAATACTATCTTATCTAAATCAGGATATTTTTTAACAAATTTTAATACATTATCAATTTCAATAGTTAAATCAATATCATCTAAAGTAACAGTAGCATCTGTGAATAAAAATTGTTTACTAGATAGCTCTTTGACGTATTCTAGAATGTTCTGATCTAAGATATTATTATCACCATCAATAACTTTAATTAATACAAAAGTTGCTATTTCACCTAATTTTTTTTGATCATAATTTATACTAACAAACTTAATTTTATCTTTATCTTTTTTACCTATTGGAGTGTAAAGACATTCACAAATAATTTTAATTCCTGAATCAGTATTATTTTCTTTTAAAATCTTTTGAAGTTTTTTATTTGATTTCAATGATTTAAATACTTGATCATAAGCAATTGAAATTTTATCAACCTCACCTTTTTTATTTTTTGTGTATTCTGAAAAAGCATCAACTTTAAATTGTGGGCCACTATTAGAAGATTCAATAAAAAATTCATCCTTGTTATTTAATCCAAATCTTAATCCAAAACCATCAACTTTAAGGGATACAGAAGAATTAGTTTTAGAAATCTTACCACCCATTTCTTCTTTTACTAATTTAACTAATTTAATAAAATCTAATGGTTTTAATTGATTTAGATGTTGAATTCCAACTCTTTTAGTTTGTTTCATTTCTTGAAATACAGTAGAAAATGATTTCATTTATTTCTTTCTTCTAATAATTTATTTATTTTTTCTTTTATTAATTTTCTTTCATTTTTAATTCTTTCAAATTCTTCTTGTATTTCAATATCATTTGGTTGGTCTCTTCTTAATTTTTTATATTGATAATAAGAATCTGTTAAATGATCATATTGTAATTGAAAAATTTTTAAATTCATTAATCTAAAATTTTGTTGAATATTTGAATTAAAAATTTGAAGAGTTTTAATTTCTTCTTTTTCAGAAACATAACGATCTTCCATTGCTAAAACAGCTCCACCTAAAGTTATCGTAACAGCTAAAATTGAAGAAACTAATTTTACCCAATAGGGAATATTTTTATATAATTCTTTAGTTTGTTTAATCATGGTTTATTCTCCTTGTTTATATTTATCTTGAAGAATAAACCATGATTTTTATTTTTAGAAATCAGTTAATGTAACAGCAAATTTTCTAATAAAATCTGAATCCGCAGTAGAAGAACCTGAATCAACAGGATTTCTAGAATAAGCATGTCTCATTCTATAATGATATTTAGGTTGACCAGTTTCATCATCTCTTCTAATATTCGCAACCGGTTCATTAATAGGAATTAAAATAATACTTGCATCTCCAGGAATATATGATTTATGAGCAATTAAAACATAATCTGCAGCTGCATCAAAATCTTGATAAACAAGCATATCACCCATTTTACCAACAAATTTAACATTTTCTGCTCCACCTGCAACAAAATCAGAATCATTCCCACTAATCATTTTATTTGTGATTAATAAAGCTGCTATAGCACTTGAAACGATTAAAATTTTTGGAAGACCACGTTTTAAATCGTTTGCCATACTAACTCTTGTTTTATTTATTTTTAAAAGTAAATTATGGATTATTTGTCTATGATCTGTAGTTGTAGAAAAATCATAAGTTACTGCATTTTCTACTGTTGCTATACTAGACATATATGAAATTATTTCATCATCTAATGAATCAATTAAATCATTTGCTGAAATAATTTTTAAATATTCTTTAGCATTTTTTCCAAATAATGAAAAAACATCTTCCATCAATTCATCTGTAAAACCTTCAGAATTTGTTGACGCTTTTTTAACTGTATCTTTTTTAACAATTTGAAATCCAGTTGTACCAGATGTTTTTTTAATTCCAAAAACTACTGGAGTTGAAGTGGTTGTTTGTTGAATACCACAAACTTGATAAGCAATACTATTTGCTTTAATTAATTCTGTTAACTCACTTGTTACTGATTCTAATGTACCTAAATTGGTATTATCTGTTGACATAATTCTTCTCCTTTAAATATATAATAATTAAATATAATATATTTATCAAGAGAAGAATTATGTCATTAAATCACTAATATAATATTACTATAAGCTCCCAATCGTCCAGTGCATGATTGTTTTGATTTTTTGAATTTTTCTTCATTGTTTAAAAATGTTTTTAACTTTGAAATATTTTTAATTTTTCTTAATTCTTTTATTGCTTTTTCTTTAAACTTATTTTTAATTATATATCGTGTTGATTTATTTAAATCAACATTAGTAATAGTGGTTCCTTTAATGCTTAAAAATTTATCTTCATAAACTAAAAACATTAATGATTTATTACGAGTATTTTGAAGAACAGTTGCCATTGCTCCAACAACTTTTTCTGGTTTAATTTCAGTATTTTTATTTATTTTTACATTTTTACATAATTCATAAGGAGTCTTAATTTTTGTTTCTGATAATTTTTTAATTTTTTTCTTAACTAAAATCCATTTTTCACATTCAACTTTTAAACTTTCTAAATATTTTATAATTGAATTAATTTTTCGAATACTTAAATTATAAGATTCAAATAATTCTTTATCATCAACTTTCGCATTTTTAACAGTAATAAATTCTTCAATATAACGTTCAATTAAGTTAATAATATGTTTTGTTTGAGGACGACCAAAACCTTTTTTATCTAAAGAATTAATAATTTTATTTTCAATTCCTTGTTCTACAAAAGCATCAACAAATTCATGAACTTCAGCCATAACTTCACCAGCTTGTTCATAAATTCTTTCTTGAATATTAAATTTAGGTTTATTTGTTTCAGTTTTAGAAGTTTCTACAGGAATGATTTTTTTTAATTCTTCAAATTTTTGTTCAATAAATTTTTGATGTTTTTCAGTAATTGTACATCCACGTGAAGCAATTCGACAAATAGTTGAAAGAGTTGAAATTATATTTTTTTCATTAATTTTATTGATCCAACGCCATTCCATATTTTTTTCTTTAGCATATTGTATTACCCATTTTTTTCTTTCTTTATCATTAAAATCAGAAACATTATACCAATTAAAAATCTTAATACTTTTATCTGATGTTGCATTTGAAACATCTGGTTCAATAATTTCCGAAGCTTTTTGTTTCAAATACTTTCTAACAAATTTTTTAGCCATGTCTTTTTCCTTTCAATTTGTTATTGTTTATAATTACATAGTAACATAAAGAAAAGATAAAGTCAAGGTTTTTTATTAATTATATTTTCATTAGTAAAATTAATTGCTAATTGTTTTAAATCTTTTAGATCACCATGATTATTAATGATATAATCATAATGATACTTTAATATATCATCATCACTTCTATTTCCATATTTAACATCATTACGATAAACTAAAATAGTTTTAGCTTTTATTTCATCTTTAATTTTTTTTATTTCAGGAATTTCACGAATATGAAAAAATAAACAATTATTATTTTCATAAAATTTATATGTTTTATATAAATTAAGAATATATTTATAAGGTCCATCACAAGAAGTAATTTGCATTTCTTTTAAATCAGATAATAATCTTCGATTTATATTTGTTTTAATTTTATTCCAACCAAAATATTTGATAGCAATTTCTTTAATTTCATCAATAGCAGAATTATTACGAACATACCAAGGAGGATTTAAATTTAATGAATTAATATAATTTTCAACAAAAGCAATAAATGTATCTTTACCTGAACCACCAGCACCATTAATAATAAAAGTTTTTATCATATTTCTTCTTTCATTTTTTTAATTAAATAATTTGAATATTCTTCTTGATTAAAATCTTCCCATTTTTCTTTCATATGTTCAATAACTTCGATAGGAACATTATGGATATTCCTAAATTTACCAAAACAAGTAATAATAGAAATATCATTAATATCTATTGCTGCAGCCATTTTATTATAAGGAAAGATTTCATCTTTTGTAACAAAAGTATTTGAAACAATAACATCATATCCTTGATTTAAATAATAAGCAGCATTTGATAAACACCATAAATGAGAATAATTTAAATGATTTTTATTAAATATATATTTATTATTGAACATAAAGAACATATCAGATTCCAAGTTACTAACTTTTCGTCCATTATTTCTTTTTTCTTGCATAAGTTCTTTTGCTCTTGTAGATTTACCAGAACCAGGTAATCCACGAATAATAGTTAAATTAGGTTGCATATTAATCCTCTTTTTTAGGTTTTAATTCTATAACACTTGGAACATTATTCCAACAATTATCTTCTTCATCCCAATATTGTAATTTAAAATTTTCTATAACAGATGGAATTTCAGTAGGATAAATTCCTGGAAGATAAGGTTGAACATTATCTGGTAAATATTGATACCAACGCAATTTTATACTCATATTTCCTCCTTGATGATATTAAATAAAAAATCATCAATTTTTTCAGTATTAATTTCACTTGGAAGATTACTTTCCAAACTTAATTTTTCAACTTTATCAATTTTATCTTCTAAATATTCTATCACAAAATTATAAGAATATCTTTCTTGTTTAATACACTTTAAAAATGGTGCAGTTTTTAAAGGAAATTTTAAATCACCAGTTAGGAAAATTTCTTCTAACTGAAAAGCTGCTCTTAAAGCGTGGTGAAGAGCTTTAAAATCTACTCCTTTATTCTCTTTTGCTAATTTTGCTCTTGCACCATAATTATTAATAAAAGTTTCAATAATATCTAAAGCATAACTAATTTTAATAGAATCTTGAAGAATTTTTCCACAAAAATTTAATGATTTAATTTTTTGATTGTCATTTATAAATTTAATATTTTCATCAATTGGTAATTTATCCCATACAAATTTCATTTTTAAATTTGAATCAAATTCATTTAAAAAAGTTTTTAATTTTTCAGCTGAATATAAACGACTTCCTTTAATTCCATATTTTGCAGCTTGATGTTTTGCATATCCCATCAAAGATTTCATATTAGTACAATAAAAATTTGAACGGAAAGCAAAAATATCTTTCCAAATTTTTGAACTAATAATTGGAGAAGAATGTAGCATATCAATAGAAACAGTTTCTCCTTTTTTAGCTAAATCGAAAAAATAATGTAAAGAATATAATTCACAATCAATATCTTCAGTTGAATTTTTCTTATTTGTTTTATTTGTATCAAACCTTATTGATTTAGGAATTTTATTCAAAAGAATTTGTTTTTCCGTTGGCATAAAAATTCCTTTATAATCCCTATCCGAAGTTGGTGTATCAGTTCCATAAAGATGAGAACCAAATTCAGTTAACATAATTACATCAATATCTTTTGTTACATTACTTAGAAATTTTTTATTCATCTTCAATTCCTTTAAAAAAATTATTATAATCAATAATTTTAATATTATATTCTTTTGCCTTTTTTAATTTAGAAGAATTACTGTTAATATCATTTGTTAATAAAATGTTTGTATCTTTTTTAATTCCAGATTGAACATTATACCCTTTATCATTCAAAAGATTAGTTAATTCTTTTCTTCCATATTGTTCACATTTTCCAGTAAAAACAATATTAACTTTATTTTCTTTTTTTGTAAAATTATTCTTCTTAATTTTAATTTTACAATCTAAAATAACATTATACATTTCATCAAAATTTTCTAAATTTTTAATAATAGTTTTTGCATGAATTTCTCCAAATGAATCAATTTTTTCAATATCTTCTTCTACAATGAACCCATTTAAAAATTTATCTAAACCAAAATGTTCAATTAATTTTTCACATTGTTTACGACCAATACCATGAACTTGAGCACATTCTAAAACTTGAGATTCAGTAATTTTTAAATTTTTTAATTTTGAAATGATATTTTGAGATTTTCTTTTTCCAAATCCTTCAACACTTGTAAAATCTTCTTCTTTAGCTTTGAAAAAATCTTCAAGATGTTCAAAACCATTATAATATAAAGTTTTAACAGTTGCATCAGAAATAAATTCTAAATCAAATATCTTAAAAATATGTTGCAATTTATTTATTGTTTTTCCTTGACAATGTTCATTCGGACAAATCAAATCAACTTTAGATTCATTTATTTCTGCAAACACTCCACATTCAGGACAAGTTACGATTTGTATTTCTTTTGATGGTTCAATTACTTCTGAAATATAAGGAATAATATCACCGGATTTTATTACTTTTACTTTAGCTCCAATACCTAAACCAGCAGCTTTTAATAAAGAATAATTTGAAGCTGAAACTCTTTTCACTTGTGTTCCATCGATTTCAACTGCTTCTTTTAAAATAAGAACTGGTGTTAATTTAGAATGCTTTCCAAGTTTCCAAGAATGAAAACCTATTTCAGCATCAACACCTTTTTTATTAAATTTTAATGCTAAAATATTTGTTGGTAACAAAGGATCTTTTTCTTCATGTATTTTTTCAATTAATTCTACTACAATTCCATCTATTTCAAAATAGAAATTTTCTTTCCAATCTTGAAATAATCCTTCGACTAAATTATAATTTAAATCCGTATAATAAAGCCAAATACTATTAAAATCAATAACATGAATTTCTTTTAAGATATCGATATCAATATCTTTTTTATTAAGAACACCAGCAACAATATTTCTAATATTTTTATCAAATTTTGTTTGAAATTCTTTAGGTAAAATTGCTTCACATTTTATTGATTGAAGTTCATTTGTCAAAGGAAGTTTATATTTAGTATATTTAATTTTTTCTGTTATATCGTTACCTTCAAATCCATTTCCTCTAGTTATTGCTTGAATAAGTTTTTTATTTTCAAATATTAATTCTACACTATTACCATCAAGTTTTGGTGAAACTTTACATATATTAGCATTATTAAACCATTTATTAAATTCTTTTTCAGTTTTAATTTTATTTAATGATCCCATAGGTTGAAAATGTTTTACTTTTTTATGAAAACTTTTTATTTCCAACCCATTATCAGCTAAAAGATCAAATTCTTTATCAGTAAGAATAGTTTCACCAGAATTATAATATGTTTCATTTGCTTTATCTTTTAAATTTTTCATTTTAATATTATTTTCCTTTCAGGTGAAACTGATTTTTCAAATTCTCTTAAAATTCTATCATATCGTTTAGTAAAAGAAATTGAACCACTTACTGAATTTCTAGAATTAATTCGAACCGCACCGTTTTTACCAACAAAAATATATTGACTATTGTTGGTAAAAACGGTGTATTTTGCAATTTGTGATTTAACTTTATTATAATTGTTTTCTTTAAAAAATAAACAAAGTTTTTGTTGTTTAGTCAAATTCTTAAATTTACGAACTTTCATAATAGTTTCCTTTTAGCAACACATCAAAAGAAAACAATTAATAAATAATACAATCAACAAAGTTAAACATTCTAAAAAAGTTTTAATCATTTTCTTAAACCAAAAAATAATGTATCGCAAAAAACAAAACAACAACAGAAACCACACCCGCTGCAACAAGTTTAAATATATCGTTTGTATTGACGTTATTAGCTTCGTTATTAAACTGTTGCTGAATAGACTGAGCTGTCTCTTTCTTATCATTGTGTACTTTCTGTTTGATGTCATCAACAATCAAATTAGTCAAACAATTATAATCTTTTACTTTTACATTCTCTTCAATTTCATCCATTAGTGCAGTTAAATCATTCATTTTGTACCTCCATCTTCAATTTGTTATTGTTTATAGTCACATAGTAACAT
>Ga0164318_10001673_pt1 | contig 19983 bp, 2 predicted proteins | sample GuaBasSedimGuay9_FD_113734 | JGI IMG/M metagenome (GOLD analysis project Ga0164318, IMG submission 113734) | Subseafloor sediment microbial communities from Guaymas Basin, Gulf of California, Mexico - Guay9, Core 4571-4, 0-3 cm | ecosystem: Environmental > Aquatic > Marine > Hydrothermal vents >... | reverse complement strand
TCGAAGTCTGAGGCGCTTGATGCTGCGGGACTTCCGTAGTACATGTAGATGGTGGCGTTGTTGCTTGCGGGTATGGTGTCTACTTTAACCCATACTGTTGCATCGGTGCTTGCAGTATGGTTCTCTATCCAGAAATGCAACTCATTGCTTTCCTTGTCTGTGAATCTTAAGTCAGAGAAATCAGAATTCATTTTGCCAGATACATAATCAACTGTGAAATTTGCCTGGAAGTCAGTTAAATCGCCGCCGGTGGTGTCTTCTACTTTTATTGTTTTCCTGTACTGGAATGAGTTGTCCCACCAGCCTTCCGGGTTTATTCCTTCAAGTTCGTCCAGTGTGCATGTGCTGCCGGACTGGCCTGTTATGTTGCATTTGCAGGTTATGTTTGCGTTTGTCGGGCAGTTTATTGTGACTTTCAGGTTTGTCAGGTTGGCGCTCCAGGGGTTGATTATTGTGAAGTTGTATGTTGCGTTTTCTCCCCTGAAGATACTTGATGGTATCAGGTGGGAGTTGAAGGAGTCTGTCATGTTGTGAATTGTAAATTTCATTGAGCTGTTTTCGAGGTAACTTTCGCCGTTGAGCCACAGGATTGTGCTGTTCCAGGTGAAATCATATGTTCCAGGGGTGGCGTTTAGTGGGATTGTGTACCCGTCGATCCATTGCCTTTTGCATGTTTCGTCAGGTTCAATGTTGCCGCAGTATTTTGTGCTGTTTGGTCCCCAATTTACGATGTTTCCGTGGTAGTCTAAAATGTTGAGGCTGATGTTGGCGTTTAGTGCTGTTGCATTGTAGTTGGTGACTGTGATGTTTATCCAGTCTATTGTGTCTCCTACTTCGTATTCGTTTATATTGTGGTCTATCTGGTTTTCATGTGTCAGGTTTGTAAGCCTGGGGCTTGCTTCAAGTATTGTGAAGTTGTATGTTGCGATCAGGTCCTCTCCGTTTCTGTCTTTTAGTATGTTGTTGGAGGGGTCTATTAATTTTATGTAGGCCCTGTAGAGGCCTGGCTTGTTTGTTGTGGTGTTCCAGCCGCTGCCTTCTTCCGGGCCGTTCCATATTGGTGCGAGGTTTAGTACTGTGTTTGCTGAGAGTGTTCTCTCATTTGGCGGGTATTCCCTATCGTCGATAATTACGGAATTTGGAGCGCTTGTCCAGCCGGTGGGTCCCATTTTCTGGATGCGCATGAAGAAGTAACCGTGGGCGTTTGCAGAGCCTGTGTTTGGAAGGGTGCTTCTTCCTTCTTCGTCTTTTATGTCTACTGTGGGTTCAGGGAAGGCGTACTTTCTTCTTTCGTAGTGGGCTTTTACTTCGCCTGCCGATAGGGACCTGTTGTATATTGCGACTTCGTCAATGTATCCGTTGAAAAGACTGGTGGGACCTGCTGTGCCTCTTGCGCCTATCCTTAGGTTGTTGCCTGATGGCTGGATGTTTCCAGTGCACGGGCTTCGGGTGTGGCCCAATACGCCGTTTTTGTATGTTTCACAGACAGAGCCGTTGTATGCTATTACGATGTGGGTCCATTCATTTAGTGGTGCGGAAAGACCTGTGATGACCCAGTTCCAGTTCGGCACTGTGTTGTCTATGGCCCAGTCTATGCCTCCTGTTGCGGAAATTCGGAATTCCCAGTCGTCTTCTTTGTTGATGACGATGTTGTCTCCTCCTGCGTAGGATGTCGGGAACACCCATGCTTCCATGGTTAGCTGGTCGTTGCCTATGTTGTTGGAGGGGGAGTTTTGGGCCTGTACGTATTCGGTGCTTCCGCCGAAGTATATTTTGGCGCCGTATGAGAAACTTACATTGTTGTATGATTTGAAGTATCCGCCGTCTGTGTCGTTCCATGATGCGCCACCCAGCAGGCTTCCGTCATTTTCATAGATTGTGGAGTCGTTGGCGTATTGGCCGGAGCCTTCGTCGAAGTGGTATATTCCGACAGCGTCGTTGTCCGGGATTATTTTTGTCATTGTGTTGTCGAAACTGGATGCGTTTTGTGCGTTCGGATTTCCGTAGTACATGTAGACTATTGAGCTTTCGTTTGCAGGGATGTAGGTTACATTGAGCCATATTTTTGTTTCTTGTGTGTTGCATCCGGTTTCGATCCAGTAGTCTATCTCTGTTTCTTCCTGTGAGGTTTGGTTGTAGTATATGAAGCGCAGGTCATTGCATGAAGACTGCATTTTATCTTCCTGTATTAGTGCCTGAGTATCTGTTGTGATGTTTACCTGATGGTTTGTGAGATTTGTTCCGGATGTGTCTGTTATGTTTATCATTTTTCTGTTGTTCCAGTTTTCGTTCCACCATATTTCTACTGATGAGAGATTGACTATTTCGTTTGGACCATAGTAATCTTTAAGTGTCTGGGCAAACATGGTCAAGTTTGGCTTGATGTGGAAGTTGTGCAGGGGACTTGTTCTTTCTGAGCCGTCTGTGTTGTTGGCGTGGATTGTGTAGTTGTAGTCGCCCCAGAGCCATGTGTCTGTGAAGTTTGTTTCGTAGATATCCGTGGTGTAGTTTGTCATGGTTAGCCATAATTCTGTTGAGTCCGGGTAGGTTATGTGCGCTCTTACTGTGTCTATGCCTGTAATGTCTGTTATGTTTGCGCTTAATGTTATGTTGTAGCCGTAGCCCTGCGTCTGTGGTATTGCTTCCACATCTGTTATAGATGGGGCGCTTTGGATTGTGATTTGGAGAGTTTCGTAGGAGGGATTTATGTATTCTGTGGTGTTGCCTCCAAAGGATGCATTCAGGGTGTGGGTTCCGATGGAGGCTGATTGGGGTATCTGATAGGTGATTATGGCAGGTGAGCCTGTGAGGTTCCAGCCTATGAATATACTGTCGGTTTCGTCGTAGAATGTCAGGTTTTTGGCTGGTATGCCGGTTCCGTTGTCGTACATCAGGTATGATTCAAATTTGACCCAGTCTCCCTGGCTGACTGTTGGCGGCTCGCCGCTTACGTTTATGCTGAAGCTGTATGTGTATGTATTTGCTGTAACATTTATTGTGAAGTTGTCTGTGCCTGCGGCATGTTTTCCAAAGCTTGAGTTGATGTAGATTGTCTGGGGGCCGAGGGCTGATGCGTACCTGTAGGTTGTGATGTTGTTCCATACTATTTCGGAAGGGTTGACTTTGCCAAAATACTGGTTTTGGGTTCCTGTCTGCACTGTCCAGCCTGACGGGAGGGTCCAGTTCAGCCAGACACTGGATGAGTCTATGGTGCCTGTGTTGTTTGCGCTTGCCGTTAGTGGTACAAGTTCTGTTCTTGTGATGGTGCCTGTGGGGTATTGCGTGATTGTGAGGTTGTGGGTTGGTATTCGTTCGGTTGCGCCTTTTGTGATGTCTGTGTCCACAACGTGTCTTCTTTCTGTCGGGATGTATGTTTCCAGTTGATTTCCTGTGTATCCGGTGCCGAATAGTACCTGTACTGGTTTGTCTGCGGAGATGCATATGCCGTTGATGTCAACGTTGTGTGCAACTTGCCTGTATTTCTCGCCCCTGTTCAGGCTGCCTGAGTATGTGGCTGCACCATCGTCGCAGTGTGTTATGTTTAGGTTGGTATTATCTTCAGTTGCAATAACTGATGCATAAGGATCTCCTGTATCGTATATTGACGCGTCTGCGCCAACTGCAGGCGCGCCTGCCACGTCGGGGATAACAAAATCCCGTCCCACAAATCCAATTTCATCTACGGCAGGCAGATAAGTCCAGCCAGTGTGAAGGTCCTGTGTATCTTCATCGTAAGTTACAACGTAAATATCTTTTGTTGAGTTAATCTCAGCATAGTCGCAGTCTGCTTCTATGCCTGTTCTCTGGCCCCTGTCAAGTGAGTAGGGTCCGTAATCTGACAGGGCACCACCATTTTTCGAGCAGGACACACTAATGATTGTTGAGTCATATATCCCGACTAATAGTGTACCTGCGTTTGTGTTGAACGGGCTTGCGATTGGTCCTTTGAATACTTTGCCAATCTTGTGCGCATAATATCCTGAAATATGGTCATGTGCGAAAATGGTTGATTTTGTTTCTCCACTGCCTGCTTCATCACTTCCTCCGAAGATAATTAATGACTGGTTGCTGGTTATGTGGACGAAATCGAAACCGTCGTAGGTCTTTTGATATATCTGCCCTGGTTCTATGGTTGTAGTAAATCCATCATCAGTGTCGGTATCACCGCTCCACGTAATATCCTCGCCTGTGACTGATGCTGTGGTGTTGCCTGCATTGTAGATGTTAAGGTATGCTGTGCCTATGCCATAGAATTCTTTGGCAGATTCGTCAAAAGGAGGGATGTATTCCTTGTCGTCAGAAGGCATGCCGATATAAACTAAGACCGGGTTTGTTGCAGCAAGCTCGACCCAGTTGGGATTGTCACTTGAACCTCCACCGTATGGGTATCTGTAGATTCCCGGGCTTGAACCGGAGCCGACGGTTTCTGTACTGGTCTGGCCTGTGCTGTTCGTGAGGTTTACCTGGGTCTGTTCCTGTGCAATTATGAAGATGCTGTTGTCGCCGGGGGACTGGATAAGCGTTTGCCTGCCCCAGAATAAATTGTATTTTGGATATGTTTCTTGTGATTTTGGATAGTCTGTTGAGTCAAAGTAAACATAGTAGTATCTGTCTTTGTCTGCTTCTGTTGTGCCGTTCATTACCCAATTTAATTTTACGAATGCATTTGTTGCTGCGTTGTAGGAAGAATCATTGACAATAGAGTATGTTATTCCTTTTCCGTTATTGTCATAAGACACACTTCCAGTAGAGGGATTATATTCAATGATTCTTACAGAATTGTTGTCAAATGTTTTTGATTCGTTTAAACTGGAGAATTCTTCTGTGAAGTTTATCCCGACTATTACAGTGCCGTCGAGCCTGTCATCGGTTGTACTATCAATTGTTACCGGGACCCTGTAGTGCCAATTGTTGTTCCACCACTCAAATACGCCTGACCTGATGAAGATCGATTTCGATGCCTGGTTATTATTTTCGTTTTGTTCGGCTATGCTGTTGTCAGGGTCTACTAAAACGTATATATTATGGGTGCCTGATTCGTCGGTGGTGTCCCATGTGATGTTGACTGTTTCTGATGACTGGTTCGGTAAGGTGGTTATTGTTATATCGCTTCCGATTTGCGTTCCTCCATCGTCCGGATTCCCGTCGTAAAAGCGGATGATGACATTGTAGGTGGGGTTCTGGCCGGTGTTATGTATTGTGGCATTTATTGTGATGTATTCGCCTTCTTTTGCGCTTGTGTTGTTGAAGTGTATGTCTGATGGTGAGATGGATAACTCGGGCGGGTCAACGACTATTGTCCTTTTAGCTTTATTGTTGTTTTCGTTTCCTTCGCTGATTATGTCAAAAGGATCTACCCATACGTAGATGTCATTGTATCCTGAATTTGGTGTGGTGTTGTCCCAGAGGACAGAGATGTTTTGTGCGCTCATGGCTGGCAGATTGATGATTTTGTCACTGCCTATCTGGTTGGCTGTTGGATTGTAGGGGTCATCTCCCGGGTCACCGTCAAACACTTTTACTCTTACGTTGTCGGCTTGGGTGGTTTTTCCTATGTTTCTTATGGTGACGGTTATGTTTACGTTGTCTCCCGCGTTTGGAACTTCGCTTTTGAAGTATATCTCGCTTTCGCAGACTGCCAGGTCAATGTCTGCATCGATGGTTATTGCTTTTGTTGCGGTGTTGTCGCCGGGGTATGATACTATTGTGTCTGTTTCGTCAACTACCACGGTTATGTTGTGGGCGCCGCTTTCACCGGTAGTGTCCCACGTGATGTTGAATGTTTCGTTTTCGCCTTTTAGGAGCAGAGTAATTGTTTTTTCTCCGAGAAGGTCGTTTAGTGCAGGGTCGCCGTCATAGAACCTTACGATGATGTTTGATGCGTTGGCAACGCCGGTGTTGTGGATTGTCGCGTTTATTTCTATTATGTCGCTGGCTGTGGGTGTCGAGTTGCTGAAGGCTATGCCTGATGCGTTTATTTTCAGGTTTGCGATGCCTTCCGGCGTGTCGAGGGATATGTTTATTTCAGTAATATTGAGTTCTGTGGGGATGTATGCTTCGAGCTGGCCGTTGTAGTTTGTGCCCCATAGCACCTGAACTGACTGGTTAGAGTCAATGCAGAGCGAGTTTCCAGGGTTTACGTTGGTTACGCTTTGCGTTTGATGGTCGCCTCTTGTAGTGAGAGTGTAGGGTGATGCGCCGATAGGGGTGCCGGTGTCGCATTCGGTTATGTTTACCTGCGTGTTGTTTTTCATTGCAATTACTGAGATTGACGGATCTCCAGTGCCTTCTTCGTAAGGGTCTATGTCTACTGCGACGAATTCTTTTCCAGTGTATCCATCTTCGTCTACAGCGGGCAGAAAGGTCCATCCGGTCCAATAGTCCTGTGTATACTCGTCGCCGGATATGGCGTATACAGGATATGTGGAGTTTATGTCTACATAGTCGCAGTTGTACTCTACATCAACGGGGTCTCCTTTGTCAAGGCTGTAAGGGCCGTAGGCATTCGGAGCACCGTTGTTCTTGGAACAGGAAACATTTACCTGATTGGAATCATAGAGGCTGACTATCACGCTTTCCCCGTCGTAGTTGAGCGGGGCGATGGGTCCCCTGAGTCTTGTGCCTTTTGCGCTTCCGTAATAGCCCCAGTCCGTGTCATCTTCGTATACCATAAATGTTGTTTCGCCGGTTGTGCCTTCCCTGCTGCCGACCAGAACTATTATTGAATTGTTGCCTGTTATCTTAATGAAGTCTGTTCCGTCGCAGCCAGTGTATGTGTATAAGGTGTTGGGTGCAATATCCTGGCTGAAGGAGTCGTCTGTGTCGCCGTCACTGGTCCATGAGATGTCTTGTCCGCTTACTGAGACATATTCGCTGTTAGGGTTGTAGATGGAAATTATACCTTCTGTGGTTGCGTCAGAGCAGATGCCGTAAAATACTGTTGCATTGCTGTTGATGGATGGCATGTATTCCATGTCGTCTTCTGTGTCGAGTTTCACAAAGGCAAGTACCGGCTTGTCTGCTGTCAGTTTGACTGCGACAGGGTTTGTTCCAGTGCCTACGGCTACCGGGTAACGGTAAACACCGGGATTTGTCCCGGAGCCGACTGTTGTCTGGGTAGTGCCTATGGTGATATCTGTCTGTTCTGAGGCGATGATGTAGATTGTGTTTGCGCCAGCGGATTGCAGCAGTGCTTTTGTGCCCCAGAAGAGGTTGTCTTTTTCGACCTGATAGTTCATGTTTTGCTTTGTGCCGCCTGGCGCGTCTTCTATGTCAAAGTAGATGTAGTAGAGCCTTAGTTTGCCGGGTTCTGTTGTGTCGTTTAGTCTCCATGCCAAAGTGCCGTAGGCGTTTGTGCTTGCGTTGTATTTGTTGTCTTTAACGAATTTGACAGGAGTTGTCCACATTATTTCTTCTGTGGTGTAGTTGTATTCGACTACTCTTATTGAGTTGTCGTCGAAGGTCTTTCCTGTCCAGTTGAAGTTTTGTAGCTGGGCTGTGAAGTTGATCTGTTTTTCTACCAGGTGGCCTGAGACTGTTGTGCTGACGTTGACTGTTGCAGGTATCCTGAACATCCATGATTCGTTCCACCAGTTGTTGTATTCTTCTTCTGTGCCCATTGTGAGCTGGATTCTTTGCGGCGTTATGTATACGTGGTCGTAGTGTGCGTCTGCTCCTTCTGATGAGAATGCAAGGCCGTCTATACTGTTTCCCTGTGCGCACGCCAAGTCGTCTATCAAATCAAGTTCATATTCTCTCCAGACATTTGGTGGTATGTTGAAAGTGTTGCCATTTCTGTCCCAAGTGTAGCCTATAGGTGTGGATGTTGTCTGGAATCCCCACCGGTGCGCCCAACTTCCACTGCATCTTATCTGCAGGACCAGACTTGCCACTGAATCTGTGAGATTCAGGCTCAATCTTATTTTCCTGACCTGGCCTGCGTTTGTGCCGACTGTTCCAAGACCGGCAAGAAAGTAGTTGTTGCCTGTGGAGCTGAAGGCGCCGTTGCCGTAGATGAAGGATGATGATATTTCTTCTGTGTCAATGGTCCATGAGTATATGTCTTTGTCGTCTTCCAGTATCATGCCTGTGCCGTTGAGGTAGTTGTTTGTGATTGAGCCGACGTCTTCGCCTGTGTAGTATATTGAGTGGTTGGTTATTGTCTGGTTTGCTGATATGTTTACAAGGAATGTTATTGTTGCAGAATCGTAGTAGTTGCCGTCCATTGTTATGTTCCAGATGTATGACGGGAGCACTTTTTTGTCGGCTACAACTATTATTGAGTTGTTGTATGCCTCCTCTGAGTTGAAGTCAATGAAGATGTCGACTGATTCGTTGGTTCTTGATATGTCGGCTGTTTCGGTTATGTTAAATGTTAACTGGTATTTCCATGTGTTGTTCCACCAGCCAACGCTTGCTGCCGGGTCGAATGCCAATATCCTGAATGGTGATTGCGCGGCCTCGTATTCGCATTCGAGGTATTTCCATGTGTGCGGCTTGTGCGCTACTTTGTATACATAGACTGTTTCATGGTCTTCCGGGAGAGCGCTGCTGTCTAAAAGCGTCAGGTCTGTTGTGATATTGTGTTGCATCAGTGTAGTTTTTATGTTTGAGAATATGGCGTCGTTTTGGTTCCATTTTTCCAGGAAATCTTTTGTTTTGAAAAGGAGTTCCGGGTTGTCGTATTTCTTTTTGTTGTCTTGTGTTATGTGGTATGTTCTGAATTCATGTATTTGCCCTTTTGTTGATAGTGCGATGTATGAGTGGTTTTTGCTTTTTTCGTTGAATAGCTTGTAGGTGACTTTGTGGCTTACAGGGGAGGTGTGGTGGTCAATGAGTTCGAATCCGGTGTTGTAGGAGGATAGTGTGAATCTGTCTCCTTTTAGAGTTTGTGTTGCAGGGTTTCCTGTTATGTCGCGACCGGTTAGTTTCAGTTCGAGTGGTGTATCGTATTCGATGGACCATGTTTCAAGATGCTGTTTGTTTTCTTCTTTTTCTTTGGCGAGGAATGACAGGGTTCTGGATGTTGTTGCTGTGGTTTTTTCGATGACTAATCCTGTGATGTTTTCAGGTGCCATGCTGATTATTTTTTGCTCTTCTGTGTCAGGAACTGCTTCTATTTCCTGTATCCAGTGGATGTTTTGTTCCTGTATTGTTCCTGTGATTTTTGTTGTGAGGATTGTCTCATTGGGTGGTGTGGGGCTGATACAGCCTTCTTTCAGGTCGCAGGTTTCGTTGGCTTTTAGGGTGCATGTTTTGACGTTGCAGCCGTTTACTGTGCAGTCGTCTTCTCTTGAGATGGTCTGGTCATAATAGCATGTGCTGTTTACCACTCCAAGTGGACAGGGTTCGCTTAGAAGGTTCCATCCTGTGTTCGGGATGCATGAGTTTTTTGGGTTGTAGTGGCATGTGTTGTTGTGGAGGCAGTAGCTTTCGTTTTCTGAGCGGAGGTAGTGTTCGCATGATGTCCATTTTAGGGTGTCTGTTATGTTTTCGCTGCATAGGTTAATTGTTGACGAGTGGTTTGTTTCGTTTGTCGATGGTTGGGTAATGTTTGCTGGTGTGTCCGGAGTTGTCTGGTTTGCCGTTGTATTGCTGATGATTGGGTTTGTGACTGTTTCGTTGGCTGTCATGTTGCTGAGTGAGTTGTTTATTGTTGTGTTGGTGGTTGTTTCGTTTGTCTGGGGCAGTGTTGTGTTTGCTTTCGGGGCCGGTGTTGTTTCGTTTGCTGGGTTATTTGTTGGTATATTGGCGTCTGTTTCGTTGGTCTGGTTTGGTGTATTATGTATTTCTTCTGATGCATTGTACTCCCCCATTGGTTCTTTGTGAGGTTCCTCCCCGAGCCCCCACCCTCCCTCTTTTTGGGTATGTTGTGGTGTTTGTTCCTGTGTTGTCTGGTTGTTGGTTTTGTTTTGTGGTTCCGGTGTTCTTTCGTTTGCGGAGTTGTCCTGTAGGTCGTTGTTGTTTTTTGTGCCAGGAGGGTATGTGTGGTTTAGGGTTGTGTTTGCGATGAATGTCATTGCGGTTTCATTATGTGTTGATGTGTTGAACATACTGCCCATTACGATGGGTGCTGCTATGTTCAGGAAGATTACTATGTATAGCATGAAGCCAAGGAATATTGTGTCCAGTGCTGTCATTATGCTGATCTTCAATTTGGCGGATGATTTTCTTGCTGTTTTCATGCTTTTTTGCCTTCTTCTATACTTTCGCACATATTTTTTCTGCATCTTTGCGCGTTACTGAGATGCAGATGTTAATTGTTGTCTCGTTTTTGAATGCCTGGTTATCGCGGTATTGGGTGGTGCTTGTCGTGATATGCCATGCACCTGTTTTTACTGCGCTTACATGCACTTTTAGTGTCGCGGTCCCGTTGGCTTCCAGGGCGCCTGTGAATTGCCTGCTGCCTGAGATGTGCTCTAGTGCATCAGGGAGGGTCATTTTGAGTGTGACGTTTTTGGCGGGACTGCCGGCGGCTGTGAAGGTGGCGGTTATTGTGGATTCTTCGCCTATTGCCATAGCGTATGTTTTTTTGTCGATGCATGTTGCAGGCGATATTGTTGATTCTGTGTTTATGGCAGTTATGGGGGATTTAGTATCGTCTGCTATGATGTTTCCGGTTATGGATGCTTTGCTGCCTATGATGGCGACTATTATGAGGAGCAGGCATAGGGCAATTATGAGTTCTGTTTTGTTTCTTTTTATCATGGTTTTTGCCTCCTGATTCTTTTTTTTATTATGTTCAGGTCGCTTCTGGTGTAGCTGTTTGTTGGCGGTCTTTTTTGGAATATTTTTCTGCCTGAGTAAAGTATGAGTGATACAAGGGTGAGGATGATAAGGCTGAATGCCGGCTTTGTGTAGTTTTTGGTGGAATATGCTGTTGGTGTGTTTGTTTTTTCTGCTTCTATGATGTTGATGTATGTTTTTGATTCCAGGGTTTTTGTTTCCATATCATGGGTGTTTCCTTTCACAAGTAATTCCAGTTCGTATGTTTTTAGCTCTGCGTTTTTTGGTACTGTTATTTTGACCCGGACTTTCAGGATGGAGTTTTTGGTTAGTTCCTGTGTGTCAGGTGGTATTATTTCGTAATGCCAGTCTTTCGGGATTTTTGAGATGTTGATGTGGAGGTTGGATATGTATGCGCCTGTGTTTTCTATGGTGAATTCAATTGTGCCTGAGGTTCCCTGTGTGATTGTTTTTGTGTCTGCTTCAGGCACCGGGGCAATGGATGGGGCGGTTTTTTGTTCCGGGTTGGGCTGATCTTTTTTTGTGGTGTTCGAAATGGCTTGTTTTGGCGAGGCTTTGTTTTCGTTTTCTTTTTCTGCAGCGGGTGTTTGTGTGGATGTGGTTGTTGGTTTTAGGGTGCTTGTTGTTTGTTGTGTGTTGCTGTTGGCGTTCTTGTTTTCCTGCGCATGTTCTGTTATATTGAATGAGCCTTTTGTTGTTGTGTTTTCTTCGCTGTCGCTTGCGGTGATGCGGTAATAGTATGTTGTGTAGTTGAGGTTGAAGGGGATTAGGTAGTTGGTCAGGTATTGCCAGTTTCTCAGGGTGATTATGTTGTCGAGGCCCTGTTCTGTTCCGAGCATTATCCAGTAGTTTATGTTGTCGTTGTCGGCATCTGTGGAGCTGCTCCATTCGAGAAGAGGGGTTCTGTCTGTTGTTGTCGTGTTGGGGGATAGCCATCCGGGTGCCGATGGAGGGGTGTTTGCGATGGTTATGCTTTGGGATATTGCTCCTGCGCCGTTCCCGTGGCTGTCGCCTGGTATTATTTCGCATTTCCATGTTTCGCCTTTTGATGTGAATGCAGATGATAGTGTTTTTGCGGTGATGGTGGGTTGGATGATGTTGTTTTTGTACCACCGGTGGTGCAGGGTTACAGAGTCGTTTTCAGGGTCGGATACTGTGCTATTTTCACATGTAATGTCTGTTGTGGTGTATGCAGTTTGCGGGTGAAGTTCTGCGCCTGTGATAACTGGTAGCATGTTGGTTTTTCCTCCGATCATGTATGTGGCTTTTGATGAGAGAGTAGCGAGCTTTACTTTGAAGTAATCTATTGTGCCGTCTGAGTCTGTGTCCTGTTTGCAGACCTGTATGAAGCGCGGGAGGAGCCAGTCGAATGTGACGTTGAGGTATTGGGTGCTGCCTGTTACTTTTAGTATTGCGTAGTTGTTTTCTTTTGTTTTCAGGCAGTAGGTTGTTCCTGTGTTGATGGGAGCGCTTGAGCCGTAGGATGCGGTGAGGCATTCTTTGGGGTTGTGTGTTCCTGAGGATAATTTTTTGATGCCGTGCGGCGCTGTGAAGATGTGGCTCATGTAGTCGTAGTGGATGTCTGCGTTGTTTGTGGCTGTGTCGTGGTGTGCGTGTTCTTCTGAGAATATATAGTTGTTGTCTTGGTTGTAGGATAATGCTGCTTTTTTGATGTTCAGGGAGCCGGATGATTTTTTCCATTTGAATGTTATATCCCATTCAGGGGTTTTCTTTGTGATTTTTAGCAGGATTGTGCTGTTTTCTTTTGTTTTCAGGCAGTATACTGCTCCTTGTTCTATGTCTGTTGTGGATGTTGTGTATGCGATGGTTTGGCAGTCTATTGTGTCTGTGTAGTCGAAGTATGCAAATGTGAGTTTTGCGATGCCGTTAGGTGCTGTTAGTTTTTCAGGCATGTTTTTGTATATTATGTCTGCTTCTCGTGTGTCTGTTTTGTCCAGTGATGTTTTTGTTGAGAAGTCGTATGCTGTTTTTTGGCTGTAGTCGAGTGTTGCGGTTGTGTCCCGGCTGTAGTCTGGCTGGTCTGTGTTGCAGGTTGTTGTGTTTTGCGTGGGGGTGATGTCTATTTGTTTGTCTTTGAGGATGAGTTTTATGTGTTCTTTTCCCTGTATTGTGTTGGGTATTGTTGTCTGGAATGTTATGTTTGTGAGTGTTGGTGTGCTGTCTTGGGGGGTTATGTTTATTAGTTTGTACCCGTTTTTGATGGCTGTTTTTGGCTCTTTTTCGGTCTGGGTTACGAGTAAATCTTCCATTGTGCTGTCCCATAGTGTGATGCCTGAGAGGTTGTGGAGGGTTGCCTGGCTTATGGTGAGGTCTTTTGTGTTTATCCAGTTGTTGCTTTCGTGGGTGGAGATTGTTGTTGTGGTGAATGTCTGAGTTTCGTTTGCGTGTGTGTATTTTGCTTCTGTTGCGCTGTTTTGGATGTACCAGCCGGTGAGCGTGATGCTTTCTGTGATTGTGTCCTGTGTGTTCCAGTGGATGTGTTTTTCTTTTTTGTATGGTTGGTTGGTGTTGATGTCTGTGGTCTGGTTCCACTGCCACTGCCAGTCTGCGTGGATGTATGTGCCTGCACTTGTGCCTGTGTCTATGATGTAGCATCTGTGGTCCTGTGTGCAGTTTGCGATTCCTGTGATGCTTGTGCTGTTAGTGTCTGCGTGGGTGATGTTTATTAGGAGGAGTGGGATGAGTGCTATGATTAGTATGTTTAGTATGGGGGTTAGAGTTGTTGGGGTTTTTAGTGTTTTTTGTTTGTTTCTTTTGCTTTGTTTGTTTTCCTGATAGGTATATTTATTGTGATGTGGGTTGTAATATAATGGATATCCCCCTTGGTGTTTTGTGGTTTCCGTCCTCGAGCCCCCACCCTCCCTGCGCAGTGTTATGTTTTGATTTTTGTTTGTTTGTTTGATTTTTTGGTAGGTATGTTTATTGTGGTGTGGTGTGTTTTTTGCTGCAATAGTAACTATGTCTTGGTTTGTCTTGGTTTGTTTTACCGATGTGGGTTGTGGTTGGTGAGTTGTGGAGCTGGATTGAAGTTTCTTTAGAAACTGACTCCACAACCCGGTTTTATCTTTGATAGATAAATATGGATGATGGGAATGGTTTGAACAATAGGAACAATTTGAATTATGGGGATGATTTTGGCAATAGGAATATGGCTGGGTGTGTCTTGTTCTGTGGGTTGTTTGTCTTGTTTTTAGTGTCTTTTCTGTGTTTTTTGTTTTTGGGTGTATGTTTGTGTTTACCATGTTGTGTTCACCATGAAGTATATTTTCCCTGTGTATGTGCCGAGCATTGTACCGAGGGGGGTGTCTACCCAGTAGTATGTGGTTGTGTTTGTGCCTGATGGCATGAATGACTGGATTAGGTGGTAGTTGTCTGTCAGGGTTTCGTAGGCTGCGTGTGTTGTTGCGTTCCAGTGCATGTTTGAGACATCTACTTCATACGGCTCAACTCCTGTGAGGTTCTCGCCTCTTATCCACAGGCCGCCGTCGGCGTCGTTTGAGTTTGCGTCTAGTGTGATGTTGTAGAGGTGGTCGGTGTTGTTTGCGGCAGGGAATGTGTCCGGGGGGGAGACTACGCCAAAGTTGATGTTCGTGAATCCAAGTGTCATCAGGAGGATTTTGCCGATTGTGATTGTGGAGTCACTTGTGTCATTTTCTGTCGGGTATGTTGATGCGAATTTCACATCTATCTCGTAAGATGCATGTAAGGCTCCTGTGGCATTTACTTTCCATGTCAATGTGCAGATCTCATCTTTAGTCATTGAGCCGCATGATTTCGGATTCGGGCCGTCCTGTATATGTAACGGAGTTCCTGAGCTAACGGGTATTGTTGTGTCAGGAGTTGGACTGCTTGCGTTGTATCTTACAGTGCCTGAAACTGTTCCGCAGTCACCGTACCAGCACCATACTGTCGCGTTTATTGTGAAGTTCCGGTCTTTCGGGACTATTGTGTTGTCAGGGGGGGTGTTAAGGGTCGAGTTTATCCAGCCCAAGGCGGTGATATTATACGTCGAATAATCGTAGCTTCCTGCGTTTTCTGATGTATCGTTTATGAGGAAGTAGACAGGATAAACGCCAGATTCTGCGGGTGTTATGTTGAATACATAGTAGAGGGTCATTGTAGCTCCCTGGGTCAGGGTTCCGCCGTTTGAGGTGTCCCATGTTACTCTGCCACCAGACCATGTGCCTCCATTCCTTTCATCTCCTGTGGTGATATACCATATATCATCTACTGTATCAATTTCCCACGATGAATTAAGCCCGTCATGGTATGCTATGTCTTCCGCCAAAATAAACCAGTTTGCATCGCCGTCGTTTCTTACAGTGATTTCTGCCCTCCATGTCTCGCTGTATTTTGGGTCTGCTGAGACGTTGATGTTTATTGTCGTGTTAATGCCGCTGTCGGGAAGAAGGGTTCCGTCTGTGTGGGTGTCTGTAAGGCCAGTCACATTGTAAATCGTTATGTTTGTTATGTTTGGTAGTGCGACTTTCAGGCCGCCTCCGAATGAATCGAAATCAGTTACATTGAACCATATGTGTGTTTCGTTTTCCTGCATGTTGTAGTCTATGGTGTCGTTTATTTCCCATGATGAGCAGTTTGCGCTTGTAAAGTTCCAGCTTGTGCAGTGCATGATGTGTGATGTGTTGAAGGCTTTTTTCGGGATGAAAAGTTCGGTCAAAGTGTATGTCAGGCCTGTGTCGTTTAGGGCGAACATTGCTGTGGCGTTTTTGATAAGGCTGCCTTCCCTGAATGCCGGCGGGCTTATTGCCTGTGTAGGGAGGTAGCCTGTATAGTTGTCTATGACCTGCGGTGAAAGTGTGATGTTTTCTGTGATGTTTATGTCTCTTATTTTTGCGGTGAGGTTGCCGTGTGATGTCAGCGTTATGAATTCGATTGTGTAGTTGAGGTTGAGAGAGAGATAGTCTATGAGGTATGGGTCGCTTGAGGTTATCTGTTTGCTTATAATCAGGTTGCCTGATGAGTTGTAGATGTTTATTGTTGTGTTTTGAAATGTTGCGTTTTCATTTGTTAATGTGAAGTTTATTTTTCTTGATTCGTAGATGTATAACTTTGCTTGTGTTGTGTATGATGCGTTGTTGAAGTATGTCTTTGATGAGTTTATTCTTATGTCGTAGCTGCCTGTTGATGTTCCGTAAGGTATGGGCCATGTGCAGTTGTACCAGCCATTGTACGGGGAGGGTTCGGAGTTTATGTCTGAATCTGTGCAAGCAGTGATCCATGATGATGATGTGTTCTTCTTGATTTCGAGAGATGATGTTATGCTGCCTGTCAAAGTTGCGTTGTCGTCTGTTATGTTCCATCTGAATGTGATGTTGTCTCTTTTTGAGATGTAGGTGTCTCCTGAAGGTGTTTGCAGGGCAGAGTATATGTCACCTATTACTGTCAGTGTAATGTATTGTGTCTCATTTGCGTCTTTGTAGTATAGGTCAGAGGTTGTTCCGCCTGTCCAGTTCTGGATTCCTACGTTGTGTGTTGATGAGCCCGGGTTGAAGTTTATTGTGCAGTTTCCGGATGAGTCTGTTGTGTTCGCGGCTGGTGCGCCGTAGGATGTGCCGTCTTTCGTTATCCAGATCGTACAGTTTGTGCCTGAGCCCACGTATGCGGATATGTCGGTATCGTATATGCTGAGGATGAGGGCTGTCGTGTTTGAGCCTGTTCTTGTAATTTGTGTATTGTTTCCCTGTATGTGAGATATTGTCACGTCGTCTTTTGCGACTGCCACTTGCTGTGGGTATGTCTCGTTATCACCGTTGCTGTAGTCTGTTGAGTTGAATTTGAAGTATTGTGTTCCGATATCTGTGTTTTGCCATGCCGGGTCCTGTGTGAAGCTTACTGTTTCATCTGTGCAGGGGCATGTTACGTTTGTGGTGTTTATGAGTTTCCATGAGCCGCTCCTGTTGTACCACAGGCTTATGTTTACCGTGTCCGGGTCAATGTCGTTCAGGGTCACGTTGTACTGCCACGATTCGCCCCAGCCGCCGTCGTCTTCGTAAGTGTAGGCGGCGGATGAAAGGGTGGAGTTTGTGTTTATTATCTTGAATGTTCTTATGCCTGTTGAGTTCTGGTTTGCGCTTGTGTCGTTGTACCATATCCGCCAGCCAACTGTTGTGCCTTTCTCTACTGATGAATTCTGCCATGTGAAGTTTGACCATGTCCATGTGTTAACTGCATCGTTCATGTCTATGGGTGAATCGTATATGCCTGTCTTGTTTTCCCATGCGCCTGTCTCGTTTGTCGAAAGGACTGCCCAGTCAAGGTATCTTATGTCTTTCCCTTGGGCGTATAGCGAGACTGAGCCTCCCTTGATTATCTCTGTTGCGTTTTCGCCTGAGTTCTGCCATTCAGGGGTGATAGTGTCTGTTGCTGTAAATGAGAATATTTCCGTGTAGTTCATGTTGCCTGCTGTGTCGTTCGCATAGATGCGCCACCGGATTGTTGAGCCTATTGTTATGTTGATTGTTTTTGTTACGTTTGACCAGTTGCCTGTGCCTGTCATTTCTGCGTATGTGTCGTTTTCGAAGGTGCCTGTGCCGTTGTCGAATGAGTATATGTAGCCTGCGAGTTTTATGTTGTCCTGCCAGTAGAGGCTGAATAATATGTCAAATCCTGCCTCAGTTGAGTTTGTCTGGTTGAGTGAGTATTTTGGATATGTTGTGTCTACTGTGAAGTATTCTGTTATTGCCGATGCGTTCATGTTGCCTGATGTGTCGTTGCATGAGTATGTGACACTGTGGAATCCGTCTGCCATAGATGAGTTCTGTTTGTTCCAGTTTCCGGATGAGTTTGTCATTGTTATGTTTGCTTCCCCGTCGAGTGAGTATCCGCACCAGTCAATTGGGCTTGAGGCATCTGTTGCTGTGACATTGAACCATATTGTGCTTGTGGTGTATGTGATGTTTTGCGGAGAATATATTGTTATGGTGCCGGGTGGGACTGTGTCTGTTGTTGTGAAGCTGAATATCTCTGATGCGTTCATGTTTCCGATGCTGTCGTTTGCATAGACGCGCCAGCGGATGGTTGTGCCTGCAGTTATATTGATTGTCTTTGTAACATTTGACCAATTGCCTGTGCCTGCCATCTGTATGTAGGAGCCATTATAGAATGTACCATTGCCGTTGTCGAATGAGAATATGTAGCCTGCAAGCTGTATGTTGTCCTGCCAGTAGAGGCTGAACAATGTGTCTTCGCCTGCTTCTGTTGAGTTTGTCTGGTTGAGTGAGTATTTTGGATGTGTGGTGTCTATTGTGAAGGATATTGCCGCTGTTGTAGTGTTCATGTTGCCGACTGTGTCGTTGCAGTAGAATTTTACGTTGTTTGAGCCTTCAGATGGCACTGTGAGGTTTAGGTACCATGAGGTCTGCGATGTGTTTGAGAGTGTCTGGTTGATGGTGCTGTTAAGGGATACTCCGCACCATGACACGGGTTCGTCTAATGTGATATTTGCCCATACCCATTTTTGGGCATATGTCTGGTTCAGAGGGCTCACTATGGTTATTGCTGGCGGCTGGTTGTCAAGATAAAAGACATAAGTCCTGTTTATTGCGATGCTGTTATCGCTTGTCAATAATATGCCGTAGGGGTCAGTGAAGGCGGTATAGATCCTGTAATAACCTGACTGGAAGTTGCCTGTATTCCAGGGGACTGTGTTCCATGGCTGGCTTAAGTCCAGGTAGTTCAATGAGTTTACTGTCCTTTCTGTTGCTGGGCCTGTGTCGTTTACCTGTGTCGAGACTAGTTCCCATGAGCCTGAGTTGTTGGTCTGTACCTGCATAAGCAGGTAGCCTTGTGTGTTTGTTAGTCCTGTGTCTGATATGGCGTTTGTGAATATCTTTTCTGTGCCTACTGATACTCCCGGTGCGGTGGATGCGTATTTCCTGCCGTAGATGTCGCCTGCGTCTATTGCCAGCCAGCCCATCATCTCTGTTGTGTGGCTGCCGTCGTGGCCTGTCTCTTCCTGGACTCTTACTTGGGTGCCTGTTGTTCCTGTGTTGTTTATTCTTTCATGGGAGTTGTCGCCGCCGTCTTCTGTCATGATTTTTGATAATACTGCCGGTATTGTGCTGAAGCCTGAGTATGTGACTGGGTACCATGTCTGCGTGACTGCGTTGGCTGTACGGCCGCTTTCGAACTTAAGGCCGTTCGTGTGGGTTGTGCTTCCTGTGCCGGTCTCAATCGCGAGGTAGCCTACAGTTTCTGCTGACAGGACGGGATCTGTGTTGTCGCTGTATTCAAGTTTTATGCTGAAGCCTGTTGTTGCAGGGATATCCTGTCTTGTGTGGATGTGGGCCTGGCTGTATGTCTCTACCATCGCGAGGATTGCCGGGATCGATGAGTAGCTTGCGTTGAAGGTTACTGTGCTGTAGGAGCTTGTTGCGCTTTTTGTTCCTGTTTCAAGGATTTTGTTGCCTACTATCCATGTTCCCGGTCTTATTGCCAGCCAGCTGAATGTCTCGTTGGCATGGGACTGGTCTGATTGCAGGGATTCTTCTGCTGTAAGTTCAAAGCCTGTCCTGTTCAGGTTTTTTATTCTTGCTGAAGCGCTGTCTGTGTCGTTTTCAGTCATTATGCTTGAGATGACGGTGAGGTTTTCTGAGTAGGTGTTTGAATATGTTATGGAGCTCCATGAGCTGTTTGTTATTGTCTTTCCGGTTTCGCCGAGCAGGATGTATGTTGACGTGAAGTTGCTTTTGGTTTCTGTTTGCGGGTTTCCGTAGTACATGTAGATTGCGGTGTTTGTGCTTTGTGTGATGCGCGGCACTTTGACCCAGATGGTTGCGGCCTCTCCCACTGAGTCCCATGATTCTATCCAGTAGCTCAGTTCGCTACCTGTTGAGTTGATGAATCTTGTGTCGTTGCCGTCTGCGTTTCCACGTGAGAAGTTGAAGTTCGTTGAGTCCAGAGTGATTGCTATCTGATGATACGAGAGGTTTTCGGAAAGAGTGTTGTTGATTGTTATGCTTTTTCGGTAGAGCCATGTGGAGTTCCACCAAGTGCCCAGCGGTGTCAATGTGACATCCTGGTTCGGGCCGTATCTGCTCAATTCTGTGGTCAGGTATACTGTGGCGTTCAGTTTGATGTCGAAAGTTCCTGGACTTGATGATGTGTCGTTCTCAAATCCTGCGGTGTTGTTTGTCCAGATGTAATATGAATATGTTCCGCGTGTCCATGTGGTGTAGTTGGCTGTGTAGGTTCCGC
>Ga0164318_10001671_pt1 | contig 19988 bp, 21 predicted proteins | sample GuaBasSedimGuay9_FD_113734 | JGI IMG/M metagenome (GOLD analysis project Ga0164318, IMG submission 113734) | Subseafloor sediment microbial communities from Guaymas Basin, Gulf of California, Mexico - Guay9, Core 4571-4, 0-3 cm | ecosystem: Environmental > Aquatic > Marine > Hydrothermal vents... | reverse complement strand
ACTCCCCACTCAAAGCGTCTGTAAGGATCCATACCCGGTTCCAATTTGAATTTGGTGTCGGTATTACTGTCTCCGGCAAAACCCATTGCCCATTTATCCAAAGAAAACGGAGGATTTGCAACAACAACTTGAAACTTCATTAATTTATCATTCTCTAAATGCTTGGGATTTGCTAATGTATCACCCCATTCTATTTTGGCATCATCTATGCCGTGCAGGAACATGTTCATTCGGCATAATGAATGAGTTTGCCCGTTGCGTTCTTGTCCGTAAATTTGAGCTTTTTTACCGGCAATTTTATTAAATGCTCTGATAAGCAAAGACCCGGAACCGCATGTCGGATCGTAAATTCTGTCGTTTTGTTCGGGCTTAACCAAACGTGAAAGTAATTCTGACACTTCGCTCGGCGTAAAAAACTCACCGCCTTTCTTTCCGGCATCAGAAGCAAAACGAGAAATCAAGTATTCATAAGAATTTCCTATAACATCTTCTTCAGGAATATTTGAAGGTCGTAAATCAACTTTACAGAAATCTTCGAGCAAAGTCCGTAACATAGCATTTCGCTCTTTGGTTGCTCCGAGATTGACTTCCGAATTAAAATCTATATTTCGAAAAACACCTCTTAACTTTCCTTTATTGTCTTCCTCTATATTTTCAAGTGCTTTATTTATAATTTCCCCGACATCGGAAGCATTTCGTTTGCCGTACAAATAATCAAAAGATGATTTTTTATCCAATACAAATCGGTCTCTTGACAATGCACGTTTTATTCGGCCTTCATCACCCTTATATTTTACATGAAACTCATCATAATGTTCTTTGTAAGTATCACTCAAATACTTTACAAAAAGCATAACAAGAATATAATCTTTATATATCGATGAATCAATTTTACCTCTGAACGTGTCGCATGCTTGCCAAAGGATATTGTTTATTTGTGCTTGCGTTAATTTGTCTGCCATTGATATTACTTATAATTTGTTATCAAAAATAGAAACTTAAACGGAAAAATCAGGAAATACACAAAAAATAAATTTTCTTTTTCTGCAGACGATGCATCTGCAGAGATAATAAAAACGGGGAATTAACCCGAATGATTCAGGCAAAGAAAAAATGTATGAATTATTCAACTTAGGTCCGGCAGACTTATCTTTCAAGAAACTCTACTCGACATAATCCATCTTCCTGACAAGGATATAATAATCATTCTCAACGGCAAGATATCCTTGCTCATAGCAATAGTAATAAGTTTTGCCTGTTTTGGTAGTGTATGTATTAGTATAGTAATTGAAATTAAATCCTTTCTCCGTAATTTTATTTTTATGAACATTTGCTTTACCCTCAGGATTTAATTCGGCCAGGATGCGACGATTTTTGCGCAAGATGTTATTGACATTTCGAACATAGTTGTTTGAATCACGATTCTGCAAATTATGATATTGGTTTCGACAATAATCGGAACAGAATTTTTTATCTGTTCTTCCTTTGATTTCTTCTCCGCAATTTAAACATGTTTTCACGAATACAATTTTTAACGAAATTATAAAAAAAAATGTTTAAAACAAATTTTCAAACTATTTAATTGATATTCCGATGATTACAAGGTTAAGGACTTAGGTTTGTCCGTTTTTAAACGACTACAAACGAATATTAAACGAACGTAAATATTTAATAAGCGAATCATCTTTCAATATCTCTTCATATTTGCATTAACAAAACGATTAAGTAATCACAAAATAAATTATTAATTTTTAAAAATTTACAATTATGAACAATTTAAGAAACAAAGTACAGTTAATCGGAAGATTAGGAAAAGACGTTGAAATTAAAAAACTTAAGGGCGACAGAACATTGGCTAAAGTTTCATTAGCTACTTCTGAAATTTATAAAAATTCCGAGGGTAAAAAAGTTGAAAACACACAATGGCATAATCTTACGTTTTGGGGAAAAACTGCCGAAAACGCAGGAAATATCCTTAAAAAAGGTTCTGAAATAGCTGTTGACGGTCGTCTTAATTATTCCGATTACGAAGATAAGGAAGGGAATAAGAAGTATTTCACGGAAATTATTGTTAACGGATTTATTAAATTAGATCCTAAGAATAAAAAATAAAACAGATTCGATAAAACAAAAAAGAGCTGAGAAAAAATCTCAGCTCTTTTTTTGTGGAGCATATCGGACTTGAACCGATGACTTCCACACTGCCAGTGTGACACTCTAGCCAACTGAGTTAATGCCCCTTTTATTCTGCAAAAATACATATTTCTTTCAAATTTCATAATTTTTTAAAAAAACTTTTCTTTTTGTGAACCCTCCACCGGTAAACGGGTTTTAACGGTTTATAACTTACCTTTAAGTTATAAAATGTATATTTTAGTTGCATAATTGAAATAATAGTTGTAAATTTGCGTTATACAAATAAACAAAGCAGAAAATTATGGAACAATTAACAAAAAGAGAAGAAGAAATAATGCGAATTTTTTGGGAAATCAAAAAAGGATTTGTGAAAGATGTCATTGAAAAATTACCGGACAATTCGCCTTATAACACCATTTCTTCAATTGTAAGAATTCTCGAAAAAAAAGGGTTTTTAAAATACAAACAATACGGAAATACCTATGAATACAGCCCTAAAATCTCCAAAAAAAGATACCGTAAGTATATCTTTAAAAATGTATTGGAAGATTATTTCGACAATTCATATAAAAACATTGTATCCTATATGGTAAAAGAAAACAAATTGGATGAAAAAGATATTGAAGAAATGATGAAAATAATTGAAGAAAGCGAAAAAAAATGAACATAAATTTAATCATATATTTGCTTGAAGTTTCTGTTTTAACAAGTATTTTTTACCTGTTTTACAGATATTTATATTTTAAATTAGCATATTTTACTTGGAGCAGATATTATTTGAATTTTATTATATTATTAAGCTTACTCATTCCCGTTCTGCCCGGAGTCTTCAATTATGAATTGTTAAACACGAACATTGTTCAAATTTATAATAATTCAAATTTGGGCAACATCAACGGTCTGATAAACAGCAATAACCATTTTGCAAATGACAATAATTCCGTTTTCAACCCGGCTTTTTTCGTTAAACTATTTCTGATTATCTGGATTTCAGGTATTGTAAGATATGTTTTTGTTCTGCTGAAACATGTTTTTTCTCTCAGAAAACTCATTAAATACGGCATAAAATTTAAGGAGAACAATATCATATATGTAAAAACGGACTTTCCGGGAAGTATCTTTTCATTTTTAAATTTCATTTTTACAAACAAGCAGTTTGATCAACTTTCCGAAAAAGAACAAGCGCAAATTATAAATCATGAAAAAATTCATGTGCGACAATTTCATTCGATTGATAATTTGATTTTTGAATTATTCAGAGCCGTATTTTGGTTTAATCCGGTGTCAAAACTCATTGCTGCCGACATTAAAATTATTCATGAATTTATTGTCGATAATGTGTTGACACAAAACAAGAACAAAACTGATTATTCCAAGTTAATACTGAAATTGTCATCTCAGTCCGGCAATTTAATGACGGTAAGTCATTTTTCAAAAGAAGAAATTAAAAACAGAATACAGATTATAAGTTATCCCGAAAAAGAAAAAATCAGAAAACGACGCTTTAAAATTTCAATACCGGTACTTATTTTAACGATTTTTGCTTCTTGGTTTATTATGTCATCAACCAACAATTATTTTAAAATACAAACAGATGAAAAAAAAGTTTTTCATAAACCGTTTGATAAAAAAAGTTATAAAATAATCAGTCCGTATTTTGAAAATAAAAAAATTAACACGGTTACTGTTTCACATAAAGAAACAAGCTATGAACTTAAAAGTTTTTCAAATATTTATGCAATTGACGACGGAATAATATCAAATATAAAAACAAAAGATATTTTCGGATTAAAAGAAATTACAATTTTTGAAAATTTAAGTGCCGGATTCAATACGGAATATTCCGGTTTATGTCAATCTTTTGTTCAACCGGGAGACAGCGTAAAAAGAGGTAGCGTCATAGGCAAAAGCGGTGATATCGGTTTGTATCCGACAGTAAATATTAAATTATTAAAAAACGAGAAAACCTATAATCCCGAAAACTTTTATTAACATGACAAAGAAATTTCAAAATAATAAATTAGAACAAAACCGCGGTTTGCTGTTACAAGTCAGCATTATTATTTCTTTGTTAATTGTGTTGGCTGCTTTTAATTTCAAAAGTAAATCCAAAAGTAAATTTTCGGGAGATTTTGCAGAAATTAATTTACAAATTGACTCAATCGGAATAAAAACAAATGATATAAACAAACCCGTACCGGTTACAACTCATAAAAATGCAGAATTTACCGGCGGAAAAGATGCTTTATTTCAATATATTAAAACAAACCTAAAGTACCCCGAAGCAGCAAAAACAAAACACATTCAAGGCAGAGTTTATGTTAAATTTACTGTTAATCGATACGGAAAGATAAAAAATGTAAAAATTGTCAGAAGTATTCATCCTTTATTAGACAAAGAAGCTTTAAGATTAATAAAAAACATGCCCGATTGGCAACCCGCAAAAACAAAAATCGGAACTTTTGACAGCGAACATGTTTTGCCGGTAATCTTTATGAAAAAAAATTTCACCTTTTAACTTTATTCATTTTACCTTAATAAAATCAAACGTTATGGAAAAGAAAAAATCAAATAAAGCAAATTTAGAAAAAATGAAAACACTGTTTTTCGTTATCAGTTTGGGAATTGTATTTGCATTTATAAATTTTGCATTCAACATCAATTCAAAAACCTCAGAAAACAACACAAAAATTTCGGGAATACCGGTTGAAGGTGACAGAATACCAATTACAAGACCACCGGATGAAAAACCGAAACCGTTGAAACCCGAAGTTAAACATTTTATAACGGAAATTATTAATATTATTCCCGAAAATACTGATATTGATACAAATGAATATTATGTAGCACAATATACAGATGACCCGATTATTTATGATGTTCCGGATGAACCCGATGATGAACTGATTTATAATCCGAGTGTGAAACCGCAATTTCCGGGCGGAATATCAGCATTGCAGCAATTTATTGTTAATCATACCGAATATCCGATACCGGCAAAAGAAAACAATATTCAGGGAACGGTATTTTTAAGATTTGAAGTTACTAAAACAGGAAAAATCGGTAAAATATCCGTATTAAACACAAAAATTGATAGACTTTTACAAAATGAAGCTGTCAAAGTCATTAAATCCTTACCCGAATTTAAACCCGGTTTACAAAACGGAAAACCTGTAAGAGTATGGTATTCGTTACCTGTTTCATTCAAATTAAACTAAAATGAAAATTAGTTTGCATAAAAAATAAAATAACATTAACTTTATCGGCTCAAATGTTAATGTTTGAAACATTATTTAACATTTAAAAACAGAACAATGGAAATTAAAAAAAATCCCAAAGCAAATCTTGAGAAATACAAATTGATGTTTTTAGCAATCGGTTTGATAATCAGTATCGGTGTATTAGTTTCAGCTTTTAACTGGTCGTCATCTTCGGCAAAATCCGATTTAAATTTAAATCAAAATATAACAGATGAGGAAATGATGGAAATTACTCGTCAAGATCAAAAAGAACCGCCGCCGCCTCCCAAACAAGAACAACAACAACAACAAACAATTGAGGTTATTAATATCATTGATAATAACGAAGAAATTAACGATGATGTTGAATTAAATCTTGAGTTTGATGAAGAAGAAGATATTAATTTGGAAGACACCCAAGAGGAAGAAGATCAAATTTTTATTTACGTTAAAAACATGCCTGTATTTCCGGGTGGTGTTGTTGCTTTAAAACGCTACATTGCAGAACATGTTGTATATCCTGCAGTTGCACGTGAAAACGGAATAGAAGGAACTGTTTTTTTAAGATTTGAAGTTACTAAAACCGGAAAAGTCGGAAAAGTTGAACTCCAAAAAGGTGTTGATCCTTTACTGGACAATGAAGCAAGTAAAGTGATTAAAACCTTACCCAGATTTAAGCCCGGAGAACAAAACGGTAAAAAAGTAAGTGTTTGGTATTCAATTCCGGTAACATTTAAATTAAATTAAACTTTCTGAAATTATTATATTTAAACAGCCGTTTATTCGGCTGTTTTTTATTAATATCTTCTGCATAATATTTTCTCCTGCATTTAATGATTGAAAAAAAATCACATAATACAAATATTGAATCCGAAACAGCCGTTGTTGTAGGAATTATCACTCAAGAGCAAACAATTGAACAGGTTACCGAATACCTGAATGAATTGGACTTTTTAGCAAGAACTGCCGGAGCAATTGTTAAAAAACAGTTTAAACAAAAACGAAATTTTCCCGATAACAAAACCTTTGTAGGAAGCGGAAAATTTGCTGAAATAAAAGAATATGTTGAAAAAAACGACATTGATACGGTCATTTTTGATGACGAATTAAGTCCTTCACAACTTCGGAATATCGAAGGTGCACTGAAATGTAAGGTTCTGGACAGAACGAATTTAATTTTAGACATTTTCGCAAGCAGAGCACGAACGGCACATGCAAAAACACAAGTGGAACTGGCTCAATACGAGTATCTTATGCCGCGATTAAAAGGTATGTGGACGCATTTAGAACGCCAAAGAGGCGGTATCGGTATGCGCGGACCGGGTGAAAAAGAAATTGAAACAGACAGGCGAATTGTAAAAGATAAAATTGCACTTCTTAAAAAAAAGCTTGAAAAAATCGATAAGCAAAAATCCGTACAACGAAAAAACAGAGGGAAACTTGTAAGAGTTGCTTTAGTCGGTTATACAAATGTAGGAAAGTCAACCCTGATGAACCTCATAAGTAAATCAGATATTTTTGCCGAAAATAAATTATTTGCAACTTTAGACACAACGGTTCGCAAAATGGTTATTGAAAATTTGCCCTTTTTATTAGCCGATACCGTCGGGTTCATACGTAAACTGCCGCATCATCTTGTAGAATCATTTAAATCAACGCTCGATGAAGTACGAGAATCAGATTTACTGCTACATATTGTTGATATTTCTCATTCAAATTTTGAAGAACAAATAGAAATTGTAAATCAAACACTTGCAGATATCGGAGCCGGTGATAAAAAAATGATTACCGTTTTTAATAAAATTGATGCTTATCGTTTTATCCGAAAAGATGAAGATGACTTAACACCCGTTAAAAAAGAAAATTATTCCTTGGACGAATTAAAAAAAATGTGGTTTGCAAAAGAGAAAGATTCACTTTTTATTTCTGCAAAGCAAAAACAGAATATTAGTGTTTTGAAATCAAATTTATATAAAGCAGTTGTTAAAATTCATAAAATCAGATATCCTTATAACGATTTTTTATATTAACTTTGAAACTTACTGCAAGCAGCTTTTTTATGAATAAATTATTCACATTTCTTTTCTTACTGATTTCTGTTCCGGTAATTTCGCAAAATAGAATTAATTTAAATTATAAGTTTCAAACCGGAGACAGTTATAATGTTACGACGGACATTTTTTCGCAAAGTACTCAAGAAGTTGCCGGCAGTCCGCAAGAAGTTTCAATCCGACAACAAATAAAATACAATCTTTTATTTTCAAAAAATAATGCTGCTTCTGATTATAATATATCATTAAAATTCATAAAAATTACGAGTTTGGTTAATCAATCAGGATATAAACAATTTTTCAGTTCCGACAGTTCCGATAATAATATTTCAAAATTATTTCATCAGTTTTTATCTGAAACCTTAAATTATCAACTTACCGAAAAAGGGAAATTATCGGCAAAATACACTATTGATTCATTATTCCCTGACTCATCGGAAGCCAAGCAAAAATTTATTTTTTCCGAATCCGTTGAACAAAAAGTATCAAATAATTTGCCTGTCAGCATTGTTTTTCCGGATTCATTAATTTCGGAAAATAATTCTTGGACTGTTCGCGATACCATTAAATCGGGGATATTTAAGTTTTATAATCAAATATATACACTTGATTCTGTTTCTGAAACAGAATATTTCATTTCAAAACATGCTGATTTTTCTTCCGATAAAAATAATTTAATCCCGATGAATAGAGTTTACATTACATATAATGTGAGCGGAAAAATTAATACTGATTATGTTCTGGATAAAAATACTTGTGTTATAAAAAAAGGACAAATAAACCAAACCGGAAAAGGACCCGTAAATATGAAATATACTGAAAATTCCGATCCGGCATATACCTGGAAAATGGAAATAAATAATATTATTAAATTTACTTCCGAAAAACAAAAAACCGACTAAAAAAAATCTGATGAATAAATTAAATTTATCCTTACAAGACATCTTCTTTTTTTTGATTTTAATTGTTTTAACAATCGCATTTTACAATATTCTCAAACCATTTATCGGAGATGCATTTCTTGCTCTTATTTTAGTAATTCTTTTTAAAAGACCGTTTCGATGGTTTCGTAAAAAATTTAAAGATAATACAAAACGAGCTGCCGGTGTTACAACGGTTTTGATTGTTGTTGTAATTGTTATCCCGCTTATGTTTGTCGGTCTCGTAATTGCTAATGAAGCCGGTGAAAACTACACAAAAATTAAAGAACAATGGCCGGATATTAAAAAAGAACTTACGGAAAAAAAGATAAAAACACACTTTAACGATGTTCCGATTGTGAATAAATATGTTGACAAAATAAAGTTTGAAAACATCGAACAAAAACTTGACGAATTTGTCGGAACAGCTACTAAATGGACAATTTCTCTTTTACAAAGCACATTTACCGGCTTAACTTACATGCTTATCCACACATTTATTGTTCTGTTTTTACTGTATTTTATGTTTGCTGACGGCGATTCTCTCCTGAAACGACTTCAATATCTTATTCCGTTAAAAGATACAGACGAAAAAACCTTGATGGACAATATAGAAAAAGTTACTGACGGGATTGTTATCAATTCATTTTTATTAGGGGCTATTGAAGGAACGTACGGTGGTTTATTATTTGCTGCCGTAGGAGTGCCTTCACCTGTTTTTTGGGGGATTCTTATGACATTTCTGTCTATAATTCCGATAGTAGGAACCAACAGTATTATGGTTCCGGCTTGGATTATTTATTTCCTTATCGGAGATTATTCATCGGGGGCAATATTGTTATTTGCCGGAACCGGAGCTGTTTTGATCAATCAAAATTTAATTCGCCCGAGATTGGATGCCAACCGAAGCGGTATGCACACGGCAATGGCTTTGATTGCGAGTTTGGGCGGCTTATTATGGTTGGGTATAATCGGTTTTCTTGCCGGTCCGCTTTTAACGGCATTATTTATTGTGATGTGGGATCTTTACGGAAAAAAATACAATAAACAATTGGTGGTAATGAATAAAGGCGATGAAGAATCCGATTAAGAAACAAAATAAGTTTGAATTAAAAATTCGGCATCATTCCCGATATTTACGGAAATAATTTCTGCTCCGTTTATATCAATTTCAAAATAAGCATAATTTTGTGATAAATCACCGATTTCCTCAATTTCAAAAATGTCTTTATCATGCAAACTTCTGCTTCTGATACCGATATCTGCCTTGTATTTCATATTATTATTAGGAATTGCAGCATTTCTGATAATATAATCAAATAATTTATTTTTTTTGTTGAACGGTATTTTCTCGTAATCCGTAATTTCTTTTATCACAAAATTATTATTACTGATTGAGTATAAAGCATATAAAATTGCAACAAAATTCAATTTCCGAACAATTTGCCTTTCCTGGTCATCGGCAAAACCGCCTGATTCTATTAGGATTGTGCTTGTTCCTTTTTTTTGGATATTATCGCCGAATGCCGTCGGCATAAAATCATCCGAATAACGTCCGATTTGATTCGGAATAAAATTTTGCAAAACATCATTCATTTCGGCAATCAGTTGCATTGATTTTTTTCTGCTTTCATTAATTGTTTTTTCATTATCAAAAGCCGGTGTTAAAAAAGATAAAGTTGCAGGATGTTTTGTATTTCCGGCTGAATACCAAACATCTTGATCGTGAAGATTAAAACCGAAATCAGGATTTACGACATCTCTGTATTTCATTAATAATTTTGCTTCGGGACTTTCAAGTCGAAGTGCATCTCTGTTAATATCAATATCTTGTGCATTGCGTCTTTGAAATCGTTTTGCTCCGTCAGGGTTCAGCATCGGAATAAAATATAAGGTGCAATTTTTCAAAATCAATTCTGCCTCATCTTTTAAATCTCCGGGATGTTCAAAAAAGTTAAAGATGTCAAACAATGCTTGTGTTGCAGTAGGTTCATCTCCGTGCATTTGAGACCAAAGCATCACTTTAATTTTTCCGGTTCCGGCTTTTAACAAATAAATTTCTCTGCCTTCAAATGATTTTCCGATTTCGGAAATTTCAAAAACACCGGAATTTCGGTTCTTAATCAAAGGCAAAATATCATTATGCTTAATCCTTCGATGTGAAAGTTTTTGCTCTTTATAGGTTTCGTATGTTTTATAAAGCTGATTTGCAAACATTTTTTTTTGCATTTAAATTATTGAGTCCGGTCTAAAAAGGAACAAAGCATCTGATTTTGAAAAATAATTGAAACTTATTTAATTTATAATCAGTTTATTAATAAAGATGCTATGCACCTATTCTCGCAAAATTGACTTTTTTAACTACACTCATTATTTTATATCCGCATCCTTTTGGAGCCCTAACTCATTTAATATCAATCTCCTTAAAGAGCATGACAAAATATTACTTTTTAGACAGAGTTATTCTTATTTAACTCCTCCGGAGTTTTACGGATTATATTTTGCTCCTTCTAAAATTTTTCGGGCATCCTGTTCGTCCATTAAATTTTTCAAAGACAAATTTTTATTATTATCCATATATTTTTCAACGATTTTATAACCTATAAAACATCCTGCTCGCGGTGCGGAAACATCCGTAAATGCCGAAGTGTACGGTCCGTCACCGGTCATTTTTCGAATTTCGTTTTTGTCCGAAGAAAAAAGCAATTTTTGTTCTGCTATATAGGACCAAGTTTTATTCTCATATTTTTCAGCCCAAGTCATTTGTCTTGCCGTATATCGCCATTTTAAAGTATCGGAAACTTCCGGCAACATACAATTCAAATAATATTGAATTTTGCCTTCGTAAATCATTTTTTTCAACATATTATCTCCGTCTTCTTCATAAGGGTAATCAGCAACGGCAATGGCACGCATAATATCAACGGGTATCATTTCCTTAATCATACGTCGTTTTTGATACATGCTCCAACCCACTCTGTCATACAAATAAAAATACTTTTTACCGAGATATTTATCAAGAGCCAAACCGACTGTCCCTTTAAGCGTAACAACAGAATAACCTAAAGATGAGAAAAACGTATAAATTTCAGGAACGGTGTCTTCCGGAAAATAATATTTATAATGTCGAAATGCTTTTTGAATTTCCGGAACCTGTTGATTGTCAAAATCAGTAAACGTACTGTCCAAAATATGAGGAATATTTTCTGTTTTCCAATACCTTACAAACATATCCAAATTCTCGGGATAGGTTTTATCTTCCGAGGAACCTATTTCAGTTATTTGATAATTAAAGAGTTTGAAGAATTCACCGTATTTTTGCCTGTAGAGATTAACATAATAATCGGCACTGTCAATATTAAATTTAAATAAATCTTTTTCGAAATGCTTGGTTTTAATTTCAACTTTAACAGCCGATACATCAACATCAAATTTACTGTTACTTTTGCAAGCAAACAGGAATAAAATCGGAATAATAATTAATAGTTGTTTTTTCATATTTATATTAATTTTCCTCGCCTTTTAAGGCGGGGTTGATTGATAAAAATTAAAATATTAGCAGTCCTTTAGGACTTTTGCCTGTCAGAAGTTTCAAAATTAAAATTTTTAATAAATTCACTGTATTCTTCTTGAAATGTTTTTTTCTTGTGATGAATTTCTTGGTTCAGAATATATTTTCTTACTCTGTCAAGTTGAGATTCGCTGACAGAAACAGCAAAATATTCATCTTGCCATTCAAATTTATGTTTCATTAAACCTTTTTTATTTATCCAAAAAGAACTTTCGCCTTTAAGCAGTTGAACAATTGTTGCAATATTTTGATCACTATTTATCCGTAATAAACAATGAATATGATCATTATATCCGTCAATTATATCAAGTTGAATGTTTTTTATTTTGGCATTTTCTGCAATGTGGTCAAATACAGTTTGTCTGATATTATCATTTAAAAATGGTTTTCGGTTTTTTGTTGACCAAACTAAATGAACCCAAATTCTGATATACGGCATATTGTTAATTTTCAAAAGGGCTAAAGCCCTGCATTTTATTTTTAATCCGTTTACTCCGCCCTTAAGGGCGGAGTAAACAACAAAAATAATCAATCCTTCTTACTTTATAAAATCTAAATTTCTTTTTAATCCGGTAAATTTAGTTCTTTTAACGGCTGATTTTTTAAATAATTTTCTGAAAACATCTTCAGTAATGTCAGCCCATTCGTCTTTTGACATTTCGAGGAAATCGGGATGCGGTAAAAATCGTTCTTCATTGTGAAACAACGGTTTGCTGTTATAGGGACAAACATCTTGGCAAATATCACATCCGAAAACACGGTTTTGAAAATTGTCTTTTAAGTCTTCGGGTAAATTATCTTTAAATTCAATCGTAAGATAAGAAATACATTTTCGGGCATCTACGACATACGGTTCTGTAATGGCTTGTGTCGGACAGGCATCGATGCAACGTGTGCAAGTTCCGCAATAGGAATTCATCGGTGTGTCATAATCCAAAGCAAGGTCAACGATAAGTTCGCCGATAAAGAAAAAAGAGCCCTGTTTTGTTAACATATTCGAATGTTTTCCGCGCCAAGCAATGCCGGAAAGTTCCGCCCATTTTTTATCTGAAACCGGAGCACTGTCCGTAAATACTCTGCCCTCTACTTCCCCTATTTCAGTTTTAATAAAGTACATCAATTCTCGCATTTTATCTTTCAACACAAAATGATAATCTTCGCCGTATGCATATTTTGAAATAATAGGCGCATCCTTATGTTTTTGCAGTTCTTTCGGATAATAATCGAACAATAATGAAATAACGGATTTCGCATCGGGAACAAGAAGTTGCGGATTTAATCGTTTGTCGAAATGATTTTCCATATAGCTCATTTCGCCGTTAAAATGATTTTTCAACCATGTTTCCAAATGACCGACTTCTTCTTCCAAAAAACGTGCTTTTGAAATACCGCAAGCAAAAAAGCCGAGACGTTTTGCCTCAGCTTTAATTAGTTGCGTATATTTTTCGGATTTTAAATTCAAACTGTTTTTTATTCAATTTTACAAAAATCCTAACTCTAACATCGCTTGTTCCGACATCATTGATTTTTCCCAGGGCGGATCAAATGTTAAATTAACATTTACTTTATTGGTTCCCGGCAAATCTGCAATTCTGTCACGAACTTCCTGAACTAAACTGTCGGCAACCGGACAATTAGGTGCTGTTAAAGTCATTGTAATTTCCACATTATTATAATCATCAATATCCACATCGTAAATTAATCCCAAATCATAAATATTTACGGGAATTTCAGGATCATATACGGTATGCATAGCATCGTAAATTTTTTTTTCTAATTGCAATATATCTTCTTCCATAATCTTTTATTATTAAAACGGATCTGCCGTAACTTGAAACGTAAAATCAATTTTAATATCTACGCTTTGTGTTAATGTTTCTTTTGTTACAACTTTTGTTCGTAATTTATATTTATCTTTTTTTACATATTTATCCAAAGCTGAATTTGTCGTTTCTAATTCAATATTTTTCGCATTACTTTGAACATCGTCATTCCATGCTAATTTCATTTCGTCTTCTCCGTCGGCAGAAATATAAATTTCAATTGATTTTAAAAATGAAAACGTTTTATCACTCGGAGACGTTATTGTTAATTCTAATTTTTTTAAAATAATTTCTTTTACAAGTTCAACTTTTGTATCGTTTTGCGCAAATTCATTTTCGGAATTTGTTGTTACATCGGGAGTCGGCAATTCAACAGGTAACTGAAAGGGTAAAATATTCGCATCAACTGTTGTTGTTGTGCTGTCGGAAATATCAAATGTTAAAAGTTTTTTACATGAGATTGTTAAAACAATTCCGATTAATAATACTGATAAGATTACTTTTGTTTTCATTATTGTAAATTTTAGAGATTATAAAAAATATTAATTTGATAAAAATAATGTTTTAAAATTTTTTTAATGTTAAAAAAGTGGTTATTTTTCATATTTTGCTTTAAATGCTTGTGCATAAGCATTTATATTTTTAATCATTGAAACCAATCCGTTGGCACGTGTCGGCGATAAATTTTCTTTTAAACCGATTTTATCAAGAAAAAACAAATCGGTTTGGAGAATTTCGTCGGGTGTTTTTCCGAAAAAAACTCTGATTAATAATGCTATAATTCCTTTTGTAATAATGGCATCACTGTCTGCCGTGAAATAAATTTTCCCTTCTTTATATTCGGCATCTAACCAAACCCGTGATTGACAACCTTGAATTAAATTAGATTGGGTTTTATTTTTATCGTCATAAGTTTCCAATGTATTTCCGATTTCAATTAAATATTCATATCGGTCCATCCAATCATCGAAAACGGAAAATTCTTCAACTATTTCATTTTGTATGTCTGTTGTTGTCATTCTTTTATTATTTATGATAACATTTTTTGTGCTTTTAATATTCCTTCGCGGAGTTTATCAACTTCTTCTTTGGTGTTATAAACGGCAAAACTTGCCCTTACGGTTCCGGTTATACCGAAATGTTTCATTGTCGGCTCGGCACAATGCGTTCCGGTTCTTACGGCAATTCCCAATTTATCCAAAATCATTCCGGTATCGTAATGGTGAATACCGTTCAGAAGAAATGAAATTGCCGAGGTTTTATGCTCAGATTTTCCGAAAATTGTTAATCCGTTTATTGAAGACAGCTTTTCTTCCGCATATTTCAATAAGTCTGTTTCATACTTTTCAATATTTTCAATACCGACAGAGTTGATAAAATTAATTGCTTCGCCCAAACTTATTGCAGCAACATAACTTGATGTTCCGGCTTCAAATTTTAAGGGCAAATCGGCATATTCCGTATGTTCAAAACTAACAGATTTTATCATGTCACCTCCGCCTTGATACGGCGGCATTTCTTCGAGCAGTTCTTTTTTTCCGTACAAGACACCGATACCGTTTTCAGCATACATTTTATGTCCGGAAAAAGCATAAAAATCACAGTCAAATTCCTGAACATCAACCTTTTTATGCTGAATTGCCTGAGCTCCGTCAATTAAAACTTTTGCACCTGTTTTATGTGCTTCATCAATTATTTTTTGTATCGGATTAATAATTCCGACAGAATTTGTAACATGAGCAACAGCAACCAGTTTGGTATTCTTGTTCAATAACTTTTTATATTCATCAAGTTGTAATTCCCCGTTTTCATCAACCGGAATAACTTTTAATACGGCATTTTTACGTTTACATAACATTTGCCACGGCACAATGTTTGAATGATGCTCGGTTTCAGCAACAATGATTTCATCATTTTCATGAATAAACTTTTCACCGAAAGAAAATGCAACAAGATTAATCGCTTCCGTGGTTCCTTTGGTAAAAATAATTTCTTGTGTTGAAGTTGCATTTATAAATTTTCGAATTGTTTCACGAGCTTGTTCGTAAAATTCGGTTGATTTATTACTTAAATAATGCACACCTCTGTGTATGTTTGAATTATATTCGGAATACATGTTCCCGATAATCTCAATAACTTGCTTCGGTTTTTGTGTTGTTGCTCCGTTATCCAGATATATTAAATCTTTACCGTTTACTTTTTGTGAAAGTATCGGAAAATTATTTCGTATTTTGTCAATTTCAAACATAATTTTTGTTTAGCAACTCGGACAAACTTTTATATTACACAAACTTTCCGGATGTTGTCCTTTTAACCGTTTATTTATCAGAAAATTCACATAATTTCTGTATGAACCTTCCGAAATATGTGTCGTAACATCTTTTAAAAATGCATTCATCAACATTGTTTTGGCTTTCTTCTCGGAAATGCCTCGTGTTTTCATATAAAATAAAGCTTCTTTATCCAATTGTCCGGTTGTTGAACCGTGCGAACACGCCACATCATCGGCATAAATTTCCAGTTGCGGTCTGCTGTGTGCCCTTGCATAATCCGTTAATAATAAATTTTGATTGGATTGTGCCGAATCCGTTTTTTGAGCATCACGAGCCACAAAAACTTTTCCGGTAAAAACCGAAACGGCTTTATTATCAATAAGTCCTTTAAAAAGTTGGTTGCTTCTGCAATTCGGTTTTGAATGTGAAATATTGATGAAATTATGAACTTGTTGTTCTTTATCCGGCATATAAATTCCTTTCAGATCAATTTCTGCATGTTCTCCGAAAAAATCTGCATGAAAATTATTCCTGACAACCGAGCCGCAAAACGTTATTACATTCGATTTAAAAGAACTTCCTTTTTCAGAATTAATGTTTATCCTGTTCACATGTGCCGCCGTATTCCCCTCTCCTTCAAATAAATAATACTCCGCTTGTGCATCATCATCAAGACAAATATCGGTTACGGTATTATTAAAAGAAAAGTCCGATGACAGGGAATGAAAGGTATGAATAACTTTAAAAGATGTATTCTTTCCGGCAATTATTAAATTCCTGTTTTGAGAAAATATATTTCCGTTATCGCTTTGAATAAAGTGCAGAATGTAAATCGGTTTTTCGAGCTTAACATTATCGGGAACATATATAAAAGCACCGTCTTTTACATAAGCATCATTTAAAACAGAAAAATAATCCGGATTTTTATTCTTTGTCTTTCTTAAGTATTTTTCAATAATTTCTTTCTGTTTTTTTTCGGCATTTTTTAATGATCCGATAAAAATTTCATCCGTTTTTTTTTCGGAAGCATTTTCATTATAATATCCGTTTGTAAGAACGATTCGATTGCTTTCCGGTTCAAAAAACGATAAAGTGTCAAAAACAGACGTGTCAAAATTCAGTTTCTTCCCGAGTTTATAATGATGGTCAAAAATCGGTTTTGAATTAAATTTTCGCCAATTTTCTGTTTTATTATCAGGAATATCAGATTTATAAAATAATTTAACTGATTTTGCTCTAACATCTTTCGGAAACAGAAATTTTTCCTGCTCGGAATATAAATCTGCAAATATCTTTTCTTTTATGTTTGTTTGTGTCATTTTTTCCAGTTTAAAATTGCTTATCGGCTTCTTTTTTTATTTCATCATAACCGTATTTTTCTAATTCGAGTGCCAATTCTCTTCCGCCTGTTTTTACAATTCTTCCGTTATAAAGCACATGAATAATATCAGGTACAATGTAATCCAAAAGTCGTTGATAATGTGTAATTACAATTGTTGCGTTGTCTTTGGTTTTTAATTTATTAACACCGTTTGCAACAACTTTTAACGCATCAATATCCAAACCCGAATCGGTTTCGTCAAGAATAGCTAAATCAGGTTCAAGCATAGCCATTTGGAAGACTTCATTTTTCTTTTTTTCGCCACCGGAAAAACCTTCGTTAACAGCTCTGCCTTCTAATTTTGCATCTAATTCCACAAGTGCTTTCTTTTCCTTCATGTATCTTAAAAATTTCGATGCATTCATCGGATCAAGACCTCTATGTTTTCTGTGTTCGTCAACTGCTGCACGCATAAAATTCGTGATGCTGACACCGGGAATTTCAATCGGATATTGAAAAGCCAAAAAAATGCCTTCCCTGGAACGTTCTTCGGGATTTAAATTTAATAAATTTTTAGCTTTAAATTCAATTTTCCCTCCCGTAACTTTAAATATATCTCTTCCGGCTAATACCGAAGCTAAAGTGCTTTTTCCGGAACCGTTCGGTCCCATTATGGCATGAACTTCGCCCGGTTTTACGTCCAGATTAATTCCTTTTAATATTTCCTTTCCGTCAATTTCTGCTTTTAAATCTTTTATACTTAACATTATGTATTTTTATTTTTTTGAAAATTTGTAATAATATGACAAGCTTACCGAGTAAACTTGATTTTGATTAAATGAAAAATTATTTACGGTTTTTTCATCAAAAATATTCGTGAAATCATGATTATACAAAAACCTTAACTCAATTTCTCCTTTATTAAAATGAAAACTGTATCCGCCTCCTATGTCAATTCCGAATTCAAAATTCAGATTTGTTCCTGTCGTATAATCTTTACCGTAAATATCTTCTAAAAGAATGAGATTTTGCTTTAACAGATATGCCGCATGAGGTCCGAGATACAAATTAATTTTACTGTGTTTTTTTCCCAACCTTACATTCGTTAAAAAAGCAATTTCAGCATAATCCAATTGATGATTAAATAAAATTGAATCTGTTACATTACCGCTTTTATCAAACATAAATTCATTGTAACCGCCTTTTTGATTATAGGTTAATTCCACTAATAAACCGACATTTTTACCGGAAATATATTTATAGGATAATCCGCCGATATTTCGAAATAAATACGGACTGCTTACAATATAATTTCCTGCTCTGTCAGTATAAGTTAACGGACCTTCACTAAAAACAGAAACCATATTTATGCCGCCGGTAAACCCGATTAAATGTTCCGGAACAAAAATGCTGTCTTCTTGCGCAAAACTGTTTGCCTGAAAAGCAAAAACCGATAACAGTATGACTACCAAATGTTTATACATTACGCTACGCTTCCTTCAAGGGTTAATGATAATAGTTTTTTTGCTTCTGCGGCAAATTCCATCGGCAGCTTACTTAATACTTCTTTTGCAAATCCGTTAACAATCAAACTGATTGCACTTTCGGTATCCAAACCTCTTTGATTGCAATAAAAGATTTGGTCTTCCGCAATTTTAGATGTTGTTGCTTCATGCTCAACAATTGCCGTAGAATTATCAACATCAATATACGGAAACGTATGTGCTCCGCATTGGCTTCCTATCAGCAATGAGTCGCATTGAGAATAATTTCTGGCATTACTTGCCGAATTTTTAATATCTACCAAACCTCTGTATGTGTTATTACTTTTGCCGAGCGAAATACCTTTAGAAATTATCGTGCTTTTTGTATTTTTTCCTACATGAACCATTTTTGTTCCGGTATCGGCTTGCTGATGATTATTTGTTACGGCAACCGAATAAAATTCACTCACTGAATGATTTCCTTTTAATATTGTACTCGGGTACTTCCAAGTAACAGCAGAACCGGTTTCAACTTGTGTCCATGAAATTTTTGAATTGTCACCTTTGCAAATGCCTCTTTTGGTAACGAAATTATAAATTCCGCCTTTTCCTTCTTTATTTCCCGGATACCAATTTTGAACCGTTGAATATTTTATTTCGGCATCTTTCATGGCAATTAATTCTACAACTGCAGCATGCAATTGGTTCTCATCTCTTTGCGGTGCCGTACATCCTTCCAAATAACTGACATAACTACCCTCATCAGCAATCACAAGTGTTCTTTCAAATTGTCCTGTATTTGCCTGATTTATACGAAAATATGTTGATAATTCAACCGGACACCGTACTCCTTTCGGAATGTAAGCAAATGAACCGTCGGTAAAAACAGCGGAATTTAATGCAGCATAAAAATTATCGCGATACGGGACAACCGTTGCTATGTATTTTTTAATCAAATCCGGATGTTCTCGGATGGCTTCACTGATTGAACAAAAGATTATTCCTAAATCTCCCAGCGTTTTCTGAAAAGTTGTATGTACCGAAACACTGTCCATTACAACGTCTACAGCAACACCGGAAAATATTTTTTGCTCTTCAAGCGGAACCCCGAGTTTGTTAAAAGTATCAATAATTTCCGGATCAACCTCATCTAAACTATTGTATTTAGGT
>Ga0164318_10001670_pt1 | contig 19992 bp, 22 predicted proteins | sample GuaBasSedimGuay9_FD_113734 | JGI IMG/M metagenome (GOLD analysis project Ga0164318, IMG submission 113734) | Subseafloor sediment microbial communities from Guaymas Basin, Gulf of California, Mexico - Guay9, Core 4571-4, 0-3 cm | ecosystem: Environmental > Aquatic > Marine > Hydrothermal vents... | reverse complement strand
TTCGCTCCTCGCAATGACGATAGATTTTGTCGTTTTGCAGAAGTCATAATATGCTTATAAAGGGAGGTCAGAGGTGAAGAAGGGGATACATCCAAAATACGAAGAAGCGACCATTGTCTGCGCTTGTGGGAATACCGTGCATACGCGTTCGGTAAAAAAGAGTATCCATGTTGAGATATGCTCCAAGTGCCATCCGTTTTATACGGGAAAGCAGAAACTGGTTGATTCTGCCGGGAGGGTTGAACGTTTCCAGAAACGTTATAAAAAAAAGAAAGCCGGGACAAACGGATGAGCCGGGAAATACCGGATAGAAGACAGGTGACATCTAAAGAATTCCATGGAAAGGATGCTTGAAAACCTCGGGGAAAAGAAAGTGCGGTTCAAAAAGCTGGAGAAGGAGCTTTCTTCGCCGGAACTTTTGTCAAATCGCGAGCAGTACAGGATCAGGGCCAAGGAATATGCCGATCTGAAGGAGATCGTCACAGGGTATGACAGTTATCTTTCGTTGGTGAAGGAGAAGGAGGCCCTGGAAAAAATGGTCGAGGAGGAAGGCAAAGGCAGTGAATATGCCGTTCTTGCGAAGAAAGAGATCGAGAACATCCTGGAAGCCATGGAAGCGAAAAAGAAGGAGCTGGAGGAACTTCTTCTTGAGGAAGATGTCGAGGACTACAGCCGGAACGTGATCATGGAAATAAGGGCAGGTACCGGCGGTGTTGAAGCGGGTCTGTTCGCCGCGGATCTTTACAGGATGTACACGAAGTATGCTGAAGATAAAGGCTGGAAGATCTCGGTTATGAGCTTAAGCGAGTCTGAGAGGGGAGGGATCAAGGAGATAGTTTTTTCCGTAGAGGGTCATAGCGTCTTCAGGTTTCTCAGATTTGAGATGGGTACCCACAGGGTGCAGCGCGTTCCGGAAACGGAAGCGAGCGGACGGATACATACATCGGCGGCGACTGTCGCGGTCCTGCCGGAAGCCGATGATGTGGAAGTGGACATAAAAATACAGGATTTGAAGATAGATGTCTACCGGTCAAGCGGCGCCGGCGGACAACACGTAAATGTTACGGATTCCGCCGTGCGCATAACACATCTGCCGACCGGTATTGTGGTCAGCTGCCAGGACGAGCGAAGCCAGTATAAGAACCGGACAAAGGCTATGCGCGTGCTAAAAGCGCGTATCCTTGAAAGAAAACAGCAGGTGCAGAGGAAGGAGATATCCGAAAAGAGGAGGAAGCAGGTCGGGAGCGGGGACCGCTCGGAAAAGGTACGGACCTATAATTTCCCGGAGAACCGGGTTACGGATCACAGGATCAACCTGACAGTATACAATCTGGCGAATATCATGGAAGGCAAAATAGGGGGGATCATTGAGCCCCTTGCCGCGGAAGACCGGAAACTGAAGCTGGGGGCCGGTTGATGGAGTATTCCGAGACAGTCCCGGTGCAGTATCAAGAGGGGACGGCCGCTTTTATGGATATGAACGTCCTGGTCGATCCCCGGGTCCTGATACCACGCCCGGAAACAGAGCTTCTTGTCAGTGTGGCTGCGGGTTTGTGCCGCGGGAAATCGTGGAAAAGTCCCGTCATACTCGATGTCGGCACCGGCACCGGCGTTATTCCGCTGGGACTGACAAAGCTGATCGAGGATTGCCGGGTTATAGGGGCGGATATCTGCGAAGAAGCCTTAAACGTGGCGCGTGAAAACCTGCGGCGTTTTAACCGTGAAGACAGGGTAGAACTGGTTGTTTCGGATATGTTCGCCGCCTTTGTCCCCGAATATGAAAATTTTTTTGATTGCGTGGTCTCAAATCCGCCTTATGTGTCGGAAAAGGATTATGAGGGGCTTGATGCGTGGGTAAAAGCAGAGCCGAGGATCGCTCTTTGCGCCGGCAGAGAAGGTATGGATCATTTGAATGTCCTGGCAGGGCAGAGCGGCAGGTTTCTCGCGCCGGGTGGTTTTATCGCCGTGGAAGCCGGTTATGACCAGGCGCAGAAGGTGAAGGACGCCTTTCGCGTGTCCGGATTTACGGATATTACCGCTTTCAGGGATTTTAACGGTTACGAACGCGTTATCACAGGCTGGAAACGTGGATAAGCTGATCATAGAGGGCGGGGGGACGTTGTCAGGCACGGTCCGGATAAGCGGGGCGAAAAACGCCTGTCTCCCGGTCCTTGCGGCAACGCTCCTGACAAATGAGAGATGCCGTATTTCCAATGTGCCCGATCTTAAGGATGTTTCCACGATGGTGGAGATCCTGGCCACATTCGGTCGCGATGTCCGGCAGCAGGGAGACACGATAGAGATAGCCGCCGGCGATATAAAAAGCATGACCGCGGTATATGAACTGGTCAGTACCATGCGGGCATCAGTGGTTGTCCTGGGGCCGTTGCTCGCGAAGTATGGTGAAGCGAGGGTCTCCTTTCCCGGCGGTTGTGTCATCGGCCCAAGGCCGATTGATCTGCATCTCAAAGGGTTGCGTGCCCTTGGCGCGGACATACGCATCAAGGAAGGATATATCGTCGCTACTGCTGATAAACTGAGGGGCAGCAGAATATATCTCGGGGGGCATTTTGGTTCGAGTGTACTGGCTACGGCCAACACGCTTATGGCTGCTGTGCTGGCTGAGGGTGAAACTGTCATAGAGGATGCCGCTTGCGAGCCGGAAGTCGTGGACCTGGCAAATTTTCTGACCGCGATGGGAGCGGACGTCAAGGGGATGGGGACGCCTACTATCAAGGTCCGCGGCGTGCAGAAACTAAGCGGGGCGGAGCATTCCATTATCCCGGACAGGATCGAGGCAGGCACATATATGATAGCCGCGGTCATGACAGGCAGCCGTCTGTTTCTCGAGAATGCCAGGCTGGAACATAACCTCGCGCTTATTGACAAATTGCAGGAATGCGGCGGTGTGGCGGAAGAACATCCCGGCGGGATGGATGTATATCGCTCCGGTGATCGGATCCATGCCACGGATATTACTACACTGACGTATCCGGGGTTCCCGACCGATCTGCAGGCGCAGATGATGAGCCTTGCCAGCGTGTGCGACGGGATCAGCGTGGTTACCGAGAAGATATATCCCGAGAGGTTCATTCACATAAGCGAACTTAACAGAATGGGAGCCCACATTATCCTGGAAGGGTCGACGTCGATCATAAAAGGCGTTGAGAAGCTGAGCGGCGCGCCTGTAATGGCATCTGACCTGAGAGCTTCGGCTGCCTTGGTCCTGGCGGGACTGGTAGCAGAAGGGCGCACGGAAATATCAAGGATTTACCATCTGGACCGGGGATATGAGCGTATTGAGGAGAAACTTTCGGCTGTAGGAGCGAAGGTCTGGAGAGAAAGTGAGTAGCACAGGCTAAAAGAGGAGGAAGAATGGCTGTTGTTCTAAGGCTTAAGAGGTTCGGAACCAAGAAAAGGCCTTTTTACCGTATTGTTGCGATGACGAAGTCGACGAAACGGGACGGCAGGGCACTGGAAGAGCTCGGGTATTACGATCCGAAAAAAGCCAGGGATCAGGTTGCCCTGGACAGGGCCCGGGTCGAGTACTGGTTACAGAACGGCGCGAAACCGTCCGAAACGGTCAAAAGTATTCTAAAACGGCTTGAGATATAGCAGAGCGGGGCTTGAGACGGAAGCCATGAGGATAGACATTCTGACGCTTTTTCCGGAGATGTTCAAAGGTGCCTTCGATGAATCCATGATCAAGATCGCGCGGGAAAAGGGCCTTGTGAACATCAACATCCATAATCTTCGGAAATGGACCGATGATCGTCATCGGACAGCGGACGACAAACCTTACGGCGGCGGGCCCGGTATGGTGATGAAGGTCGGACCGGTGGATAAAAGCCTTGCAGAACTCAGGGAAAAAGGGATAAAGGGAGTCGTGCCGACGGCAGTATTGCTTACGCCGCAGGGAAAACAGTTCGACCAGCCGATAGCAAAGGCGCTTTCTTCCCGGGGGCATATAATATTTATATGCGGGCATTACGAGGGGTACGACGAGAGGATACGCAGCCTGGTGGACATGGAAATTTCCATAGGCGATTATATCCTTACCTGTGGAGAAATACCGGCTATGGTCTTATGTGACGCCGTCATAAGGCTTATCCCGGGGGTCTTAGGCGATAGTGAGTGTCTGGTGGACGAATCGTTCGAGAACGGTATTCTCGAATACCCCCAGTACACACGGCCGGCGGAATATAAGGACATGCGTGTTCCCGATGTGCTTCTCGGCGGCGATCCCAAAAGAATCCGGGAGTGGCAGAGGACACAGGCCCTGGTCAGGACCAGACAGAGGCGGTCTGACCTGTTGGACAGAAACAGTGACAAGGAAGAACTCCGCGCTTAAGGGTGCTGAGACGACGAAGGAGAGGATAGTATGAAAAAGCAGATAGAGGCCTTTGAATCAAAATATAAAAAGAAGGAGACGCCGAAGTTTGACATTGGAGATACGGTCGATGTCCATTTCAGGATCAAGGAAGAAAACAAGATGCGTGTTCAGGTCTTCAGCGGTGTTGTTATCGGCGAAAAGGGGCCAGGGGTGCGGAAAACGTTCACCGTAAGGCGCATATCCTACGGTGAGGGAGTGGAACGCGTCTTTCCAACGCATTCACCGCTCGTTGAAAAGATCGTGGTGAGAAAAAGAGGTAAAGCCAGGCGCGCCAAGCTGTATTACCTGCGCGGCAGAAAAGGCAAAAGAGCCACTAAAGTCAGGGAGAAAATTGTCCGGGAAGAAAAGTCAGAATAGCAGCAGGGATAGATTTTCTTACGAAAGAAAAGCCGTGGAATCCGGATACAGGATGGTCGCCGGTATTGACGAGGCCGGCCGGGGGCCTCTGGCCGGGCCCGTGGTTGCCAGTGCTGTTATTATCCGCGATACCGGGTTTACCGAAAGGATAGACGATTCCAAAAGATTGACAGAGCGCATGAGGGAACGCGCGTTTATTGACATACTGGAACGTTGTGATGTCGGCATAGGAACGGCCAGCGTGGAAGATATCGACCGAATGAATATCTATAACGCGACTCTTCTGGCGATGAAGAAGGCCGTTACGGAACTCAGGAAAGGAGCGGAGTATCTCTTAATCGACGGCAGGATGAATATCCCTGTTCCCCAGCCCCGGACTTATCTCGTGGGCGGCGAAGATCTCAGTATCTCCATCGCGTGCGCTTCCATCATCGCCAAGGTTTTCAGGGACAGGCTGATGATGGAAGAGGACCATAAGTATCCCCGCTACGGGTTCAGAAAACACAAGGGATACGGCACCCGTGAGCATATGGAAGCTATCAGGGCGTACGGGCTTTGTCCGATCCACCGCAAGACATTCGGTCCATTCGGAAGCCTTTGCAAAGCCATGAAGAATAAAAAAAACACAGATACGGGACACGGGTCACGGGACGCGGGTCACGGGAAAAGGAGTGAAGGCCATGGGCTATAGTTATGACATTAAGGCAGCTTCCGGGACAAAACCCAGAAACATTGAAGATGTCGCTAAAAAAGCGGGTATTGCGGGTAAGTACCTTACCAGATACGGAAAATACGCCGCAAAAGTCTCAGCGGATATCCTGAACGACTCCCTGAAGAAGCGTAAAAACGGGAAACTGGTCCTGGTCACGTCCATCACTCCGACGCACCTGGGTGAAGGCAAGACCGTGAACACGATAGGCCTTGCGATGGCGCTGAACAGGCTCGGGAAAAAGGCCTTCTCCTGCATACGCCAGCCGTCACTGGGGCCTGTTTTCGGGATCAAAGGGGGAGCCGCCGGCGGAGGATATTCCCAGGTCCTGCCGGCTGAAATGGTTAATCTGCATCTTACCGGCGACTCATGCGCCGTGGCTAACGCGCAGAACCTGTGCGCTTCTTTCCTGGATAACAGCCTTTTCTGGGGGGATCCGCACGGGTTTGGCAAGACCGGCGCAACATGGAAACGTGTTTTGGACATCAATGACAGGGCTTTCCGGAATATCGTGATCGGCGGCGGCGGCAAACTTCACGGTGTCAGCAGAAAGACAGCTGTGGATATTACTCCTGCCGGTGAGTGTATGGCGATACTTTCGCTGGCGGAGAGTTTGAGAGACCTGCGGGCGCGTCTCGGCCGTATTGTCCTGGGTTTTGATAAGGCGGGGAAGCCTGTCACTGCTGAAGACATCAAAGCCGCCGGTGCCATGACAGTCCTGATGAAGGAAGCCCTTGCCCCTAACCTTATGCAGACCATCGAACATACGCCGTGTTTTGTTCATACGGGTTCTTTTGCTAATGTCTCACACGGATCAAGTTCGGTTATCGCGGATAAAATAGCCCTGAAGCTGGCGGATTACACCGTCACTGAAAGCGGCTTCGGCGCTGATCTGGGCGCTGAGAAATTTATCGATATAAAATGCCGGCAGTCAAAGCTCAAGCCGGATGTGGTTGTGATCAATTGTTCCGTCAGGGCGCTTAAGGTGCACAGCGGCGATTTTGCGTTTAAAGGCCATTCTGTACCGTCTGAACTTAAAAAAGAGAATCTTTCCGCCCTTGACAGGGGGTGTTCAAATCTGGAAAAACAGGTGGAAAACCTGAAGATGTTCGGGATACCGGTAGTGGTTTGTATTAACAGGTTTGACAGTGATACCAGGAAGGAACTGGATGCCGTTATCAGGCGCGCCAGGGCTCTTGATGTTCAGGGCGTGGCTGTCAGCGAGGTCTATAAACTCGGCAGCAGCGGAGGTACGGCCCTGGCCCGTGCCGTTGTCCAGGCGGCGCAGGAGAAATCCAGACTGCGGTACCTTTACCCCGTAGACATGAACCTGAGAAGCAAGGTCGAGCGGGTAGCCAAATCCATGTACGGCGCCAGCGAGGTTAAATACTCCGGGCAGGCCATGGAGAGTATTGAGAAGCTGGAAAAAGCCAGGCTTGATCAGTTGCCGGTATGTATGGCCAAGGCGCATCTTTCCCTTTCGAACAACCCGAATAAAAAAGGCCGTCCCAGGGGTTTTAAGCTCATGGTAGAGGATGTTGATCTGGCGGCAGGAGCCGGCTATATAGTGGTAAGATGTGAGGGGGTCAACACTATGCCGGGTTTGCCCAAAGTGCCCCGCGGCACCGGTATTGACATAGACGTGAAGACCGGAGAGCCAAAAGGATTGTTATGACGGAGGCGCATGAATATCTGCAGGGTACTGTTGAGAGGTATTTCAAGGACCTGTCGGAACGCAGGATAGTTCCCGGAGGCGGCAGTGCTTCGGCGTTCACTGCGGCGCTGGGCGCGGGACTCAATCTCATGGTCATAAATTACAGTATAAATGACGGTGACCCCGGAGGCGCGCCGCGGGGGCTTTTAGAGGCCAGGTCACGGCAACAGGAAAGTCTGGAACAGCTTTTATCACTGGTCGACGAGGACTGCGCGGCATTTCGGGAACTTATGTCGGCGATATCGTCCGGACGCAGCGCCCAGAAAGAATATACCGCCGCGGCCGCAGTGCCGATGAAAATATGCCGCCAGTGCCATGCCTCCATGGACATAACTGCACAGCTTACCAAAAGCGCTAACAGGAACCTGACTACCGACATAGGATGCGCGGCATATATCCTGAAGGCGGCTTTTTGTTCCGCGCGTCTCAATGTGGAGATCAATCTCAGGCGGATCGAGGACCGCACGTTCGTTGAAAAGGCCGAAAAGGCGCTGGAGGAAATGAACAATGATATGGATGGCGCGGAAAAGGAGTTACATGGCGGGATCGATTAACGGCAGAGAAATAGCAGAGCAGATCAATGCCGCGGTAAGGGATAAGATCCAGGCGATCAGCTCATCGGCCGGCCGGGGTCCCAGACTTGTGTCCATTACGGCCGGCCGTAGTGAAGACGCGGAGATATATGTGAATATGCAGAAAAAGACCGCTGGACTCGTCGGCGTAGAATTCAGCACCCGCGAGTTTGGCGCGGATATTTCTCAGGATGAGCTGATAAAAGAGATCGAAAAATTGAACTCGGATAGAACGGTTACAGCGGTTATTGTGCAGAAACCGCTTCCTGAAAATATCGATCATGACAGGATCGTTGCCAGTATAGCCCCGGAAAAGGACGCCGAGGGTATACATCCGTATAATCTCGGCAGGATATTGAGAAGAGAGGCGGATATAGTTCCATGCACACCGGGGGCGATCATGAAGATACTGCGTGTCCAGGGCGTTGACCTGTACGGCAAAGAGGTTGTGATCATAGGGCATTCCGCTATTGTGGGCAAGCCTCTGAGCCTGATGATGCTGAACGAGATGGCCACCACGACCGTGTGTCATATCGGGACGGCGAAGAAGGGGGACCTTCCAGAACATGCGCGAAAAGCGGATATCCTGATCGTTGCGGTAGGCAGGCCGGAGATGGTCAGAGGCGACTGGATCGCCAGAGGCGCCGTAGTGATAGACGTCGGGATCAACAGGGTGGACGGGAGGATCGTCGGGGACGTCAAATTCTCCGAGGCTGCCGAACGGGCTTCGGCTATTACGCCGGTTCCGGGAGGTGTCGGCCCGGTTACCGTATCGATACTGATACGAAATGTTTTAAGGGCTTACAGGAACCAGAATGTCTGAATTTAAAAAGGCGCTTGAAAACGGGAAATTTGCCGTGACAACGGAGATCGGCCCTCCGAAAGGGGTGTCTCTCGATGCCGTCTTCGAGGAGCTGGCATGCGTGCGGGGCAGGGTCGATGCCGTCAATGTGACCGACCAGCAGAGTTCCATTATGCGGCTGGGTCCTATCGTGATGAGCAAGTTCCTTAAAGACCGGGGGTATGAGCCTGTCTGCCAGATCACCTGCCGTGACCGTAACCGTATAGCGCTGCAGTCCGACATCCTTTCGGCATACGTTCTCGGTATCCGGAATATTCTGGTTATGACAGGGGACCATCCGCTTCTGGGGGACCATCCGCAGGCAAAGGCCGTGTATGACCTGGATTCCGTGGGTTTATTGCATGCACTTAAAGAACTTCAGGATGGACGGGATCTCGCGGGCAACAGGATCGATACTGCTGTCAGTTTCTATGTGGGCGCTGTGGTGAATCCCGGGGCTGATCCCCTGGAGCCGGAGATCATCAAGATGGAAAAAAAAGTTGCGGAAGGAGCGCGCTTTTTCCAGACACAGGCGGTGTTCGATCCGCGCGTATTCGAAAGATTTACCGCGGGGATAAAACATTTAAGGCCCGCCCCGAAACTGCTGGGGGGTATCGTTCCGTTACGCTCCGCCAGGATGGCGCGGTATATGAACGCCAATATCCCCGGAGTTGCCGTTCCCGGACCCATAGTCGAAAGGCTGGAAAAGGCGGCGGATGTGGAAAAGGAATCCGTGGCGATATCCGCGGACATCATGTCGTCGATCCGCGGGATGTGTGATGGGGTGCATTTCATGCCGATAAGGGCGAACCATCTTGTCGCCAAGATACTTGACAGAGTCCATGGCCCGGAGGGAAAGAACAATGGCCGAGAATAAGGTCACTATACTGGATTTCAAACATAAGAAAGAGAACGGCGGGAAGATCACGATGCTTACCGCGTATGATTGCCCTATGGCGCGGCTGATAGACTCAGCCGGTATCGACGCCGTGCTGGTGGGGGATTCCGTGGGCATGGTAGTGCTTGGATATGACTCCACCGTTCGTGTGACAATGGAAGAGATGATCCATCACTGCAAGGCTGTGCGCAGGGGCGTAACGCGCGCCTTTTTGATCGGCGATATGCCCTTCATGTCATACCAGGTCAGCGATGAGGACGCGGTACGGAATGCCGGGAGGTTCGTGAAAGAGGCCGGATGCGAAGCGGTGAAAGTCGAAGGCGGCAGAGAGGTCAGTTCCCGTGTCAGCGCCATAATCGATGCAGGCATACCCGTTCTCGGGCATATAGGGCTTACCCCGCAAACTGCCAGCAAACTGGGAGGTTACAGGGTGCAGGGAAGAAGCGCCGAATCCGCGGGCAGGCTTATCGATGACGCTGCTGTTCTGGAGAAGGCAGGATGCTTTGCCCTTGTTCTGGAATGCGTTCCCGCGTCCCTGGCGGGGAAGATCACAGGCAACGCCGGCATTCCGACCATCGGCATAGGCGCGGGGAGGCATTGCGACGGGCAGGTGCTTGTCACGCATGACATAATAGGCTATTTTGATAAGTTTATCCCCAAGTTCGTGAAACAGTACGCGAAGATCAGCGGGACAATACTGGAGGCGGTCAGGGATTTTAAAAATGAGACCGAATCAGGCTCATTCCCCGGCGATGAACATTCGTTTTAGACCATAATTATCGCCATGCATTCATATATCGAAACCTGGGAAAAGATTCTCGGCATAAAGCGGACCAGGCGTATATTCATAGCCGCTACCCGTCAGAATGTCGGGAAGACCACAGTATCCCTGGGACTTATTGCCACGCTTGCCAGCCGGTTCAAAAAAATAGGTTTTATCAAACCGGTAGGGCAGCGGTACCTCATAGAGAACGGCCACAAGGTCGATGAGGATTCTGTCCTGATGGAACGCATATTCAAATTCAGGTTTTCCCTTAGTGATATGTCTCCCGTCGCGGTTGAAAGAGGGTACACCGAGCGGTTTCTTGACGGGAAGGTGCCTCTGGAAACCGCCGGCAGGATCAAAGAGGCGTTCAATCATGTGGCGGAGGACAAAGACCTGGTCATTATCGAGGGGACCGGCCATGCGGGAGTGGGCTCGGTATTCGACCTGTCAAATGCCGCGGTGGCTAAATTGCTTAAGTCGAAAGTCATACTGGTATCTCCCGGGGGTATAGGGAACCCGATCGATGAGATCATGCTGAACAAGGCGGTGTTTGATAAAAAGGGCGTTAAGCTTGCCGGTGTCATTGTGAACAAGGTCCTGCCGCGTAAATACGACAAGATCAACAGGTATGTCAGGAAGGGGCTGGACAGGCTGGGGATCCCGGTGCTCGGAGTTGTCCCCTATGTGGAGGTGCTGGATATCCCGACCATGCGGGATTTCAGGGAGGAACTGGACATGCACGTACTGTGCGGTGAGGAATTCCTCGGCAGACAGATGAGGAAAGTCCTGGTCGGCGATATGCAGGTGAAAGAGGCGGCGCAGTATCTCGAGGATGGCTGCCTTGTAATCACCCCCGGCAACAGAAAAGATCTCATAAATCTTTTGATAAAGGTCCATATCGGGAGTTTCAGGACGCCTAAAAGGATAGCCGGACTCATACTTTCAGGCGGGCTTATGCCCAAACGGCGGATCTATAATGCCCTCAAAAGAACCGACATTCCGACGCTTACTACGCGGTTTAACACATATGACGTGGCTTCCAGGGTGCACGGCCTCACGGTCAAGATCAAGTCCAGGGATAAGAACAAGGTAAAACTGGCAATAGACATGGTCGGGCGCTACGTCGACATGGGGCGGGTGGTCAGGAACCTTGGATAGGTGAAAAGTTTGTGAAATTTTAGCTTTGACGAGTGGCTGTTCTGAAGCATTCTTCCCAGGGCCGCTTGATTTCCCCGGCGAGGAAATCGAGCTCAAAGGCTGCCCTCGCTCTCCTTCAGGCCTTTGGCCTTCGCAGAACCTGAGCCCGCTCGGGCAGCCTATGCCCTGTCCAGAACGCTTCAAAACAGCCACTCGATGCAACTATTCAAATGAATATTTCTTATCCTGGTCTTGGCTGAGATTATTCAAAGTATTTTTATAGAAGAAGTCGTACCGGGAGCTGGTCAGGCTGTTTGGCCCACTCCGTACAGGGGCCTTGATTGCCGGGCAAGCTTGGTCCCTTGACATTTTGAAAAAATGTCAAGGGTTGCGCGGCAATCGCGGAGTAAAATTTTTCGCTGGAGAAAATTTTACGCCCCCTGGTAGGAGTGGGGCAAACAGCCTGACCAGGCGTAAGCGTCTTCTTTAAACTCTCACGTTGAGGGTATGTATAAACTGATTATTAGATTCAGAAACATGGATCGTGGGGGGGGTATGAAAAGGGTGATCTGTATGGCACTGGGCGTGTTTTTGCTCACCGGTTGCTCACGAGCCGGAAAGCCGGGCGGATACTCACGGACCGTATCGCTTATGGGCACGTTCGTGCAGGTCAAACTTGCCGAGATGGCGACAGATCCGGTGGAGGTTGTCAACGGTCTTCTGGAGGATGCGCGCGGGATGGAGAAAAAGTTCAGCGTTTTTGATCCGGAGAGCGAGGTCAATGCGCTTAACATTGCCGGGACACAGAAGGTTTCCCCTGAACTCTTCGCCCTGATCGGCTCTGCCGGGAGAATAAGCTGTATAACGGAAGGCGGATTTGATATAACAGTGGCGCCCGCGCTCAAAGCGAATGGATTCTATAAGAATATGCCCGCGGACATCCGCGATAAGATCCCCGACGGATACAGCGGAAGGGACTGGAGAGATGTTACCCTGGGGGCGGGTGATACCGTCATACTGCCTGAAGGGGTGTGGATAGACCTTTCCGGCATAGCCAAGGGATATATTGTTGACCGGATGTCCGGCTTTCTGAGGAGGGAAGGGATAGATGCCTTCCTGATCAATGCCGGCGGAGATATCTATTGCGCGGCCAAAGCGAACGGCGATGTCTGGAAGATAGGGATAAGAAGGCCCGTGTCAGGGCACCAGGGAGGCGGGGCGGGGCGGAATGTCGTTATTACGCTCGGGGTCAGGGATATGGCTGTTGCGACAAGCGGGGATTATGAGAACGTGGTTATTGACAGGGATACAGGCGAAGCCCTGTCGCATATTATCGATCCGTCCGTTGGTAAGCCCGGAAGGGAAGTCCCTTCCAGCATCACGGTGATCGCGCCTACCTGCACTGAGGCTGATGCGCTGGCCACGGGTATGATGGCCATGGGCAGGGAAAAGGCGATAACGCTCGCCAATACTCTGGAGGATGTAGAGATAATAGTGGTGGAATGTTCCGAAGGCCGGGAGACGATAGATTTTTCCAGAGGTGCGGCGGGATACGTGGTAAGGAGGTAATTTTCATGCTGACGGCCGTGGCGATGTCCGGCGGAGCGGATTCAAGCGTTGCGGCGCTTGAACTCAAAAGGGAAGGTCATGACATCATAGGGATCACCATAAAGACGTGGCCGGAACAAGGGGAGCTGCGCTGGTGGCGCGAGGCTGTGCAATGCGCGCGCCGCGTCGCGGAGGAACTGGGGATACCGCATCATGTCGTTGACCTGTCCAGGGAGTTCGGCGAGGCGGTCAGGGATTATTTCGCGGATGAGTATGCCCGCGGCAGGACTCCAAATCCCTGTATCTTCTGCAACAGTAAGATAAAGTTCGGCCGGCTTCTCAGCAAAGCCCGTGAACTGGGCGCTGAAAAGATAGCCACCGGACATTACGCCCGTATCGTAGAGGTCAAAGGTGTCTGCTATTTGTCTGAGGCTGAGGATAAACGGTATGATCAATCGTATTTTCTCTGCGATGTCTCAAGAGAGGCGCTTCCTTTTATCGGGTTCCCGCTCGGGAAATCCGCCGGGGAAATGGTGCGGAGGATCGCCGCAAGCCGGAATTTCGTGCCGGTGCAGCGCAAGTCAAGCCAGGATATATGCTTCGCAGCGGCTGACGGCGGTTACCGCGGGTATCTCAGCAGACTTGACAGGAGCGCGTTTTTGCCCGGCGATATGCTGGATGTTTCAGGTAAAGTTATCGGAAGGCATAACGGAATAGCGTCATATACCATCGGGCAGCGCCGCGGGCTCGGGATAGCCGCGCCGGGACCCGTGTATGTGTTAAAGATAGATGCTGAGAACAACACTATAACGGTCGGGGAAAAGTCCCACGCGATGAACGAAAAGATCCGCGTATCCGGGGTTAACTGGCTGATACCGGTGAAGCCTGACAGTCCGGGGGAGTTTGCGGCCAGGATACGGTATAACGGGGAAAAGGCGCCGGCCATGGTCACTCCCTGTGGTACTGACGGAGCGGTAGTGGAGTTTAAAGAACCGCAGTTTGCGCCTACACCCGGCCAGGCAGCGGTATTCTATGAAGGTGAGATAGTCGCCGGAGGAGGGTGGATAGAGGAAGTTCTGTAATTGACAAATTATTATCTTTTCAATATAATGAGAGCCCGTATGGATTTAAACTTAAGGCGGGGTAGCTCAGCTGGTTAGAGCGCACGGCTCATACCCGTGTTGTCGACGGTTCGAGTCCGTCCCCCGCTACCATTTCGTGACTCGTGGCCCGTCTACGTGATACGAGCCAGGGCCACGAGCGACGGAAATGCTGGAATTTTCGAAGGATTTATTCTATAATATCGCGTATAGCATTATCATTAAAGGATCTGGCTTAAAGGAGGTTGGGAGATGGATGATTTTCGTTCACCGGAGGATCTTTTCAGGGAAGAGGCGAAGAAGGTAAAACAGATGGGGAAGGATTATGGCAAATATATCCCCATAATGATCGCAGCGCTGGTTATCATTTTCGGTTTGCAGGGGACGATATATTCCATAGGGCCGGATGAAGTCGGCGTCATCCAGCGGTTCGGCAAGTATGTCCGCGGTACAGAACCCGGTCTTCATTTCAAGCTCCCTTTTGGCGTGGAGAAGGTGACGCCTATCAAGGTGAAAAAGATATTCAAGGAGGAATTCGGGTTCAGGACCGCCCGAGCCGGGATAAAAAGCGTGTACGCGGTGCGGCAGTTTCCTGAAGAGTCGCTTATGCTCACCGGAGACCTGAACATACTGGATGTGCGCTGGATAGTCCAGTACAGGGTGAGTGATCCGGTCAAGCTTCTGTTCATGACCAGGGATCCTCTGGGCAATGTAAGGGCCATGTCAGAGGTGGTCATGCGGCGGCTGTGCGGGAATTATACCGTGGATGAAGTCCTTACCACAAAGAGAGAAGAGATATCGCGTCTGGCGCAGGTCGAACTGCAGAAGCTGCTTGATAAATACCGGACCGGCATAGGCGTGGTCACGCTAAAGCTGCTTGACGTAAACCCTCCGGACACGGTGAAGCCCGCCTTTAACGAGGTAAACGAGGCCAAGCAGGAACGCGAACGCATGATCAATGAGGCGTGGGAAGCCTATAACAAGGCAATACCGCGCGCAAAAGGCGAAGCGTTGCGGACTGTCAGCCAGGCCGAAGGTTACAGCCTGGATAAGGTGAATCGCGCGAAAGGTGAAGCGGACAGATTTCTGGTCACCTGGAGAGAATATAAGAAAGCGCCTGATATAACGAAACAGAGGCTCTATCTGGAGACAATGGCGGCGGTTCTACCCAGAGCTGAAAGAAAATTCGTTATGGATCCGCAGCAATCTTCGATATTGCCGCTGTTAAGGCTTGATCAAAAGGGAGGGACGGAGTAATGAAAAAATTTCTGCATATATTCATAACGCTGGCCATTATAGGGGGGATCGCTTTCCTGACAGGGGTCGTGTATGTCGTTTCTGAAACAAAACAGGTGGTCATCACCCAGTTCGGCAGGCCTGTCGGCGACCCGGTAACAACGGCCGGTCTGCATTTCAAGCTGCCGTTTATCCAGCAGGCGCATTATTTCGATAAAAGGCTCCTCGGCTGGGACGGAGACCCGAACCAGATCCCTACCAGGGATAAAAAATACATATGGGTCGATACTACGGCGCGGTGGCAGATCAAAGACGCGTTGAGATTCCTGCAGTCCGTAAGCAGTGAAAGGAACGCGCATGCCCGTCTGGATGATATCGTCAACTCGGCTACCAGGGACGTTATAACCGCTCATCTCCTGGTGGAGACCATAAGGGATTCCAACCGCATTCTCGACCAGAAGGAGGAAGGCAAAACCATCGCCATTGCCGAGGAAGCGCTGGAAAGGGTCAAGATCGGCCGTCACGAGCTGGAGAAAGAGATACTTGACCGCGCCATGGTACTTGCTCCGCAGTACGGTATTGAACTGGTCGATGTGCGCGTAAAGCGGATAAATTATGTTAAGGATGTAAGGAAGAAGGTCTACGAGCGCATGATATCCGAGAGAAAACGCGCTGCCGAGCAGTACCGTTCCGAGGGCAGGGGAAAGAGCGCGGAGATCAAGGGGCAGATGGAGAAAGAACTGAAACTGATCACATCAGAGGCATACAGAAAAGCGCAGGGAATACGCGGCACCGCGGATGCCGAAGCCATTGCCGTGTATGCCGAGGCTTATAATAAAGACCCGGACTTTTATTCGTTCTTAAAGACGCTGGAGACGTATCACGACACAGTAGACGGGAATACCACGATAATACTTACCACAGACGGTGACTATTATAAATATTTGAAGAAGCTTGATTGATTTGGGCTGGATAGGACTTGTCGTCACTTTTACGCTTCTTGTGGTGATTGCCAGGTGGAGTCTTTGGGCGGGGCTCACTGTTTCGGCGATCACCCTGGGGCTGTTTTATCTCCCGTTGCCGGGATTGGCCGCGTGTGTATGGCAGGTCCTCGCTGATCCGTCGATTATTTCGCTTGCTTTCGCCGTCGGGTTGATCCCGGTCATAGGCGGAACTCTGGAACGATCGGGCCTTCTTGGCGATCTTGTAGATAATCTTCGTATAGGAAAACGGCTGTTCCTGATGTCAGGCCCTGCGCTTTTGGGGATGCTGCCGGTTCCCGGCGGGGCAATACTTTCAGCCCCTCTGGTGAATAAGGCCGGAGGATCCCTGCCGGGAGACTCCAAGGTGGCCATTAACATCTGGTTCCGGCATGTGTTGACCATGATCTATCCGCTCGCGGCCCTTCTGCCCGCGGCAAAGATGGCTTCTATCGATCTTTATATCGCGGTGCTGTACATAACCCCGGTTTTTATCTTTGTGGCTGTCATCGGATATGTCTTTTTGTTGAGGGAGGTAAAGGGGCGGATCACGTATGCTTCTCCGTTCGATCCCGCGAAACTTGCGCTGCCCGTAGTTGTTTTGTTGTCAGCGCCTGTTATCCATATCACGCTTTTGTCGTTCATGAAAGGGTGTCCCGGGGAATTCCCGCTTGTTCTGGGAGTCCTTGTCAGTCTGCTCCTTGCTTTTTGGGCGGGAAAGTTCCGAGGCAAGGATATTTTTTATGTCTGCCGGAGGATGAAACCGTGGAGGTATGCGCTTATCATCCTGGCGATATTTATATTCATGAACGTATTCAGGGCTTCCGGCGCCGCCGGCGTGATCGCCCGGATCCCTCTTTCAAAGAGCGTGCTTATTGTGGCGGTGGGAGCGATACTGGGTGTTGTTACCGGCCGTGTGCAGGTGCCGGTCTCGATCATGCTCCCGATCTATCAGGCGAAGTTCGGGGCGGTAGCCATGCCCCCGCTGACATTTATGGTGATGTATTTCGCGATATTTATCGGATATATCATTTCGCCGGTTCATCCCTGTGTCTTGGTGACAATGGAATATTTCGGGGTGGGATTCAGGGATTTTTTCCGGAAACTCGCTGCGCCGGCAGCTATTTCCCTGCTGGCGGCATTCGCGGCCGGTTTATTGTTTATAAAGTGAGGAAATAACGCCTGTTGGAGAACTGATATGCTTATTCCAATCATTGTATTTATCATCGCTATTGTCGTGCATGAGCTGGCGCACGGGTATGTGGCATACCTGCTGGGGGATACAACCGCCAGGGACGCCGGCAGGCTTACGTTCAACCCCTTTGCCCATGCGGATCCTGTAGGGACTGTTATCCTGCCCTTACTGCTCGTTGCAATGCGTTCGCCGGTAGTATTCGGATGGGCCAAACCGGTCCCTGTAAATCCTTATAACTTCAGAAATCCCAAGGAAGGGATGCTGCTTACGAGTCTGGCGGGTCCGGCGGCGAATTTTATCCTTGCGGCCGTATTTGCGGTCCCCTTTAAAATGGGATTATTCCCGCCGTATTCCGTGCCATGGACGTTCCTGCTCACAGGGGTCATTATCAGTCTTGTTCTGGGCGTGTTTAATTTGATACCGGTCCCTCCGCTTGACGGGGCGAACATCATTGCTTCGATTTTACCCGATGAACTGGCAAAGCGTTTTATGCGGTTACAACGATATGGATTTATCATACTTATAGCTCTGTTGTACCTCGGGCTTTTTGATAAGGTCATCCTTCCGCTTGTGGGGGCGCTGACGCGCATGCTTGTGGGATGACATTACTCCGGAGATGAAGTGAGAAAGACGTTTTCGGCCGTGTTCGTTGTAATGCTGATCTCGGCGGGTTGTATGGATACAGCCTTTGCGGGGAACTGGTATGCGATAAACAGGTATCATATAGCCAACAGGGACGGAGGTAAATTTCAGATGAGAACGGTTACGAAAGTATCCGATGAGGATACCGCTGGTATGGTGGCGGACCTGAAGGAAGTGGATCCTGTCCGGGCGGAATGGATCGGGACCTGTTGCGTGTCCGGAGAGGAATATGATGAAGCTTTGCAGGCGGTTTTCAGCAATTCACCCGTGGAAGAAGCCTACATATCTTTTATCGAGGCTCATGGATATGAAACGAGAGTGGATTTTCTGGATGTGCCTGCCGAGTATGTTACTACCCTGGCGGAAGCAATGGCTCAGCGGCTTAAGGATCACGGAGGAGCGGATGTGAGGGTGATCTACCCCGTGCCGGAGGTAGATATAAAGAGCGGCTATCTTGCGGCGAATCAGATTTCCGATTTTTCCGGCGGTCATGCCGGGCAAGATACCAGTCAGCCCGCAGAACCCGTGAGTTTTACCGTCGGTTCCGGCGAAGGAGACGTTAAACGGATCCAGGGCGCTCCAAGCAGCGTGATCGGAAATGTGTGGTTTTATGATTACGATATAGTGGTTTTCGATTGTTACGGAAAGGTAAACGATTATACCAATTTCTCGGGAAAATTAAGGATTGCGCAATAAGGGTTTCTGGCCACGAAAGAAATACGAACAGCGGGACGGCGGTTGTGAAGGAATCAGGGGTCAAGCAGAGTATTATAAGCCTTTTCCTCAGGAATGAGGGCCTCTTCATTTCCGGAGAGGATATCTCAGGCGCACTGGGGTTTTCACGGGCTTGTGCCTGGAAATATATAAACAAACTTCGTGATGAAGGATATCTCATCGAGGCCGTTCCTCACCTGGGATACAGGTTGAAATCCGCGCCGGATAAACTGTACGGGTATGCCATTGCCAGCGGTTTGAATACAAGGACGATCGGGAAAAAATCCATTTTTTATTATGAGAGCACAGACTCTACCAATGACAGGGCTTATGAATTGGCTGAGAACGGTGAGCCGGAGGGCACGGTTGTCATCGCGGAGACCCAGACGCATGGCAAAGGGAGGGTCGGAAGGAAGTGGCTGTCGCCAAAGGGCGGCGGCATATACATGTCACTCCTCCTGCGTCCCGGAGTGGAGACAGATGAGATACCCGCGGTTACTCTTATTGCGGCGGCAGCTATTGTTAAGGCCATAAAGAAAACATGCGGATTGGAAGCCGGGATGAAATGGCCCAACGACATACTGATCAGCGGGAAAAAGGTGTGCGGGATATTAACGGAGATCAAAGCGCAGCCGGACAGGGTGGATTTTCTGATCCTCGGCATCGGCATAAACGTCAACACCCCTTCCGGTAAGCTTCCTCCCGAAGGGACAAGCCTGAGGATCGAGAGTTCCAGCCGCGTAAACCGGTCCGCTCTTGCCAGGTGTATGCTGGAAGAACTCGAGAACGCCTATTTGAGATCCAGGGAAGAAGGTTTTATTTCGCTGCGGGAAGAGTGCAAGGCCATGTCTCTGGTCCTGGGGAAGCGTGTGAAGGTCGTGGAGCATCACCGCGCGGTCGAAGGGCTGGCAGTGGATATAGATGAAAAGGGCGCTCTGATCATACGGACGGATGACAGGGCCCTTCAAAGGGTTTTCAGCGGGGACGTTATAACCGTTAGCCGTTAGTGAATAAGTGAATAGTGGAGAGAGAAGATGCAGACGTCTGGCCAGGCTGTCAGGCTTATTCCTACCAGGAACGTCCGATTCCCTCCAGCGGGGAATCGGACTCAAAAAGGGCCCCGAAAATCCGCCTTCGGCGGATACCAAGCTTTCGGGCCCCTTTAATGTCCTGTACGGAATAAGCCTGAC
>Ga0164318_10001669_pt1 | contig 19993 bp, 18 predicted proteins | sample GuaBasSedimGuay9_FD_113734 | JGI IMG/M metagenome (GOLD analysis project Ga0164318, IMG submission 113734) | Subseafloor sediment microbial communities from Guaymas Basin, Gulf of California, Mexico - Guay9, Core 4571-4, 0-3 cm | ecosystem: Environmental > Aquatic > Marine > Hydrothermal vents... | reverse complement strand
CCAGCAGTATCATTATCCGAGCGTGTTTGGATGCGTTTTCTTTGAATGATACGAGTACGGGGTGATTGAATGGGGAAAAGGGTGCTGGTGATCGGTGCAGCTGGAAGGATGGGGAGGGCACATCTCAGATTTCTGAGCGAACTTGGATGTGAAATATACGGATACGATACGAATCCTGAGTTGGTGAAGATGGTGGATGATCTTGATCTCAAGGTCCTGAACGATCTAAGGGAAGTGGACTACATCGATCTGGATGGGGTGATAGTTGCGGTTCCTCCAACGGTCGAAGTTGGAATATGTAGATACCTTCTATCGAGAGATCTGAAAATCCTGTGTGAAAAACCAGTTGGTGTCAGATGCGATGAGGTTGAAGATCTCATGAGAGTTGAGAAAGAATCCAACGGTTGGATCATGGTCGGTTTCACCATGAGGTTCAACAGAGCCATCATGAAGATGAAGGAGATAATCGAGAGTGGAAGATTAGGAGAGATAATCGGTGTGAACGCCAGAAAATGCTGGAAAGTTGGAACGAAGTGGAGATTGGAGAAGGGTGGAGGAGTCATCCTCATAAAGGACATACATTACTTCGACCTCGTGCCATGGATGTTGAAGAGGAAATTCGAAAAGGTCCTTGCGATTGGTGGAACAGTGTATCACGATGCAGAAGTCGAGGATTGTTATTCCCTGCTCGCAACCTTGAAGGATCGTGTGTTCTTCAGCCTGATGAGTGCATGGTGGAACTATGACAAAGGTGAATCGTTCATGGAGATACTCGGAAGAAGGGATCGACTCGTGTTGAAAGGTAGTTCCACTCTGATCTTTCCGGACAGCGGGGAAGAATTGATCTTCGACTGGGAGGATCCACTCAAAGTTGAGCTGATCCATTTCTTGAAGATGCTCGATTCGGATACGCTGGCGGAGGATGAAATCCCGGGACTTGAAGAAGCACTTCACGCTTTGAAGGTGGCTGATTGTGTGAAAAGATCGATGGAGGAAGGTATGGAGGTGAAATGCGATTGAAATTCATAGATGTTCACGCGCATCTTTACCTCATGCAGGGAAAGGAAGAAGAGGATGAATGGAGGTTGAAGTATTCTGAAAGATACGGAATAGAGAAGTTGATCATCTCGGTTCTCGGAAGTTGGGGAAAAAGATCACCACTCTACTTTCCCGATCCTGTGGATTTCAGGAGTGGGAACAAAAGACTACACGAGTTCATCAGATCTTACCAAGGTCCTCTCGAGTTGTATGGATACGTCACGGTGAATCAAGCTTTCTTGGAAGATTCGTTGGATGAGTTGAGAAGAGGTGTTGAAAAATATGGATTCGTTGGTTTGAAACTGCTCGCCCCGTTCCCATGTAACGACAGTTCAACCTTCAAGCTGATCGAAAAAGCTGTGGATTACGATATCCCAATATTGATACACACTTTCCACGGAAGAAAATCTGGAATCACGGGGCAGAATCCCTCCGACTCGACCGATGTTGCATTCCTTTCGAAAAATTTTCCAAGAGCAAAGATAATAATGGCTCACATAGGTGGAGGAGGTGATTGGGAGTACGCACTCAAGGCGGTCAGGGGTACGAAGGTTTACGTTGACATCAGTGGAAGCGGATGCGACAAGGGGATGATTGAGAAGGCGGTCAGAATCGTTGGTGTGGACAGGGTTTTGTTTGGAACGGATTTGAACATGGGTGTGGGCATCGCCAAACTACTCGATTCGAATTTGACACATGAAGAGAAGTTGAAAATAGCATGGAACAATGCCATGGCAGTGTTTGGAGGTGCGCTGAAATGATCGACACGCTGGTGGTGTATGGGAAATGGCCCTTCAGGAGGATCGAGTTCGATTGGATCGAGTTGCTCGAGAAGATGGATGAGAACGGAGTTGAAAAGGCTATGTTGTTCAACGTCAACGGTGCCTTTTACCGGGACGCTCACGAAGCAAATCTTGAACTGTTCGAGGTTCTGAAAAAGTTGCCACGGGAAGTCGAAAGGCGCTTCATCGTCATGGGAGTGGTGAATCCGATCTATCCCGGTTGGGAACACGATTTGAATTTTCTCTTAGAATCCGGTGTGAGAATCGTGGTCCTCCTCCCAAATTACCATGGTTATTCGTTGAAGGATCCAGCTTTATCCCATTTCTGGAGGTTCATATCGACACACGATATCATCGTATCATTCGTTGCGAAATTCGAGGATCCGAGACAGAGACACAGATTGGATGCGAACGATCTTCTGGAAAACGATGTCATAGACCTTTTGAGAACTTACAGGAATTTGAAAGTGATACTGCACAACTTCGGTTATTCCTCTTCACTTTCGATATACCTTTCAAATCCGGATCATGATCATCTCTTCTTCGACCTGAACTTCTTCTACGAAGTTCCAACTGGGGAACCAACGAAATTCGTGAGGATCGTGGGAAAAGATAGGGTGGTTTTCTCGTCCTTCTATCCCTTCAGATATTACAAGGCTGGTATCATGAAACTCATCGAGACGGGAATCATGGATTCCAGAGATTTCGAAAGAAAGTTCAGGGAGGCTTTGAAATGGGATTCGAAGTGAGTAAGAGAATCTACGAGGAATCGTTGAAGTTGATACCATGGGGTGTTCAAACTGGCAGTAAGAGGCCAGAGTTCCTTTTCTTCGGTGATGGGCCAATTTATGTGGCGAAAGCCAAGGGTTCGAAATTGTGGGATGTCGATGGGAATGAATACATAGATTACATAATGGCACTCGGAGCGGTGTTCCTGGGGTACAACCGGGACGAATGGTTGAAGTTCATCACCGAACAGATGGAAAGATTCGTTCTGACATCCCTATCATCCGTTCTCGAATATGAACTTGCGAGTGAGATAGCTGGATTCATACCATCCGTGGAGATGATCAGATTCTTCAAAACAGGAGCGGAAGCGACCTCCTCCGCTGTGAGGGTTGCGAGAGCTTTCACCGGTCGTGAAAAAATACTCGCGTGTGGTTATTTCGGATGGCACGATTGGGCAAACACCGGATACGGAATACCAGATGAAGTCAAGAAGCTGACGATTTGGTTTAAATGGGATGAGATCGACAGGGTGGAAGGTTTGCTCGAAAATGATGAATTCGCAGGGGTCATCGTGGAACCTGTCATGGGAGATGAACCGACACGTGAGAAACTCGAGTTTTTGAGGGACGTGACGAAGAGAACGGGGACACTTCTGATATTCGATGAGATAAAGACGGGATTCAGATTTCCAAGTGGAAGTGCCCAATCCTATTTTGGTGTCATTCCAGATCTAACGGTCCTCGGGAAATCGCTGGCGAACGGCATGCCACTCTCCGCACTCGGAGGAAAGCGCGATGTTATGAAGGAAATGGCGAAATTGTGGATTTCAACTACATATGGAAGTGAAGCTCTTTCACTCGCTTCCAGTTTATTCACCGTTCGTGAAATAAAGAGAGCTGGGATTGAGAAAACGTGGAATCTCGGTGAAATGATGATGAGCGAAATATCGAGAATTCTGTGTTCATACGGAATGGACAAGAATGCCAAAGTTGTTGGATACCCGACGATGTTCTGGGTGAAATTCGAGGACGAAGACATGGAGAGAAAATTCATACGTGCTGTCATGAGAAGGGGAATACTTTTAAAGAGAGGAGGATACAATTTTTTATCCATGGCACATGATCGCAACGATGTGGATAGAACACTCGATGTTGTGGATGAGGTTTTGAGGAGGATCGGAAGAGGAGATGACGTGTAGTATGCTCGGTATCAACGAACCTTACGTGTTCCCGGACGAGGTGGAGCTCGATGGAAAACTGCGAAGGATGGTTGAGGAGGATTACACGAAGTTCAACAGGAATGGACTTCCAGATGATATCGGTGGATACGTGTTGAAGAAGTACGGAATCGGGTTGGATGGAAGAATATGTGATATAAGGCTGAGAAATCCGTTTGGAAAAGCATCCGGTCAACTTTCGATGAATTTGAATCAAGTTAAAGATGATTTGGAAGCGGGACTGGGTTTCATCGTTCTGAAAACGGTGATAGCCCAGGATGAAAGCGGGAAATCGAGGATGGAAGATTGGAAGACGAGAGAATCGAGAATGGTGGTTGAGAGGATAAGAAGCAAAGGCGGGAGAATTGGATGGACAGTCAACTGGAGGGGAAGGGGATGGTCCAAGAGTTTCGAGGATTACCTCGATTTCTACAGGGCTTCCCTTGAAATGGGGGACGAGTATGAGGTCCCGATCATAGTGTCCTGTATGTTCCACGTTCCATCCAAAGATGAGGAGTTCGAGGTGAAAGAATTCGAGTTCACCGTCTCGAAATTGTGTGGGGTTTATCTTGAGAAGCGAAGGAAATTCGATATGTTGATGGAGGTAGATTTCAGTCCCACTTTGAATCTTCTGGATGATGTGAAAGATCCAGAAAACGTGAGGAGATGGTTCGATGAGATACCGAAACTGATAAGAAACTACGGTATATCGAGGATGAAAGTCGGTGCCAAAATTTTCAACGTCGTCGGAGATGACGAATATCAAAAGGAGATAGCGAGGATGGCTTTGACATCGGATTTTGATTTTTTGACATTCTTCAACAGATTGTTCGACCCGGTCAAAAAGATGGCTTATGGAGGATACGACCTCAGTGACAGAAATCTCAGGGTGATGGACGAACTGAGAGATGAGATAGCGAATTACATCTCATCCCAAAGAACGATATCTGGAACTGGAAACATAGATTCCGGAAGGATGATGTTGGAATACGCGGTGAGAGGTTGCTCGAGCGGGCAGATCCACACGTTCTTTCAGATACCCCTGAGATTCTATGGAATGATGAGGGGTTCCAGGACGGAGAGAGCCTTGAACGAACTCATTTTCAACCCAAAGAAAGGATTGATACCCTTCATGATCCACGAAGGTTTTGGAAGATTCACCGACATCGTTGAGAATCTGAAAAGAGGTGAAAATGATGCTGGAGAGCGCGATCATAGATGAGGTGGAGCTTTACGAAGTTGAAATACCATTCAAAGAACCTTTCGAAATAAGTGGCGGGGTGAGTCACACCAGGAAATCTTTGATAATTCTTCTCAAGAGTGATGGAGTCGTTGGATACGGAGAATCTGCACCTTTCGAATTTCCGTTCTATTCACCCGAAACGCTCGATTCGGTCAGAAACATGCTGATTTCCTATTTCTTCCCGATGATCGTTGGGAGAAAGGTGAATTCGATAGAGGAGCTGAACGAAATTTTGAACAGAAACGTCAGGGGAAACAATTTCGCCAAGGCTGGGGTGGAAACTGCATATTGGGATCTCATAGCGAGGAAGAATGCCATCCCTTTGAAGGAACTGCTGAGATGGAAGATGGAGCAGATTGGTGTCCCCTCTGAATACACCGCATCGAGAGGATATGTCGAATCCGGGATATCGATTGGCATCCCCGTGGATCGTGATCTCGGGAAGCTCAGAGAAGCCATAGAAAGGGCTTTGGAGGATGGGTACAAGAGGGTAAAGGTGAAGATAAAGCCAGGATGGGACATAGAACCTTTGAAAATATCGAGGGAGATACTCGGTTATGACTTCCCACTGTGGACCGATGCCAACGGAGCATACACGCTTGATCACGTTGATCTTTTCCTTGAAATGGATAGATATGAATGTCTCTTCCATGAACAACCTCTCCATGTGCAGGATTATTTGGGAAATCTGGAGTTGGCTAACCGCATAAAGACTCCGATATGTCTCGACGAATCTTTGAAATCCGAGTTGATCGCCCGCCAGGTTTTGAAGTTGAACATATCGAGAATATGGAATCTGAAGATTCAAAGGGTTGGTGGGCTACTCGAGGCGTTGAAGATATACAAGATCGCGGTCGAGAATCAGGTTAAACTGTGGGGAGGAACGATGCCAGAAACGGGACTCGGTGCATCCTTCATACTGTGTTTTGCATCCTTCGCTGGATTCGTTTACCCATCCGACGTGGAACCAAGTTCGAGGTGGTTTGAGGATGGAAGGGATATAGTGGATCTCAGGATGCAAGATGGAAGGATAAAGGTTCCAAGTGATCCTGGGATAGGTGAAATATCGGAGGATAGAATAGTCAGATTCGGAAAGAAGATATGCACCATGAGGGGTGATACGAAATGATGAAGGATTTCGTGGGAAAGCTCTTTCCTGCGGTTCCATGCCTGTTCGATGAAGCTGGGAACCTCGATGAGGACGCGAATCTACACTATGCAGAATACATGTCGGGAGCACCCGTAGATGGCGTTGCGGTTTGGGTGCATACCGGACGTGGCTTGTTCTTGAACGAACATGAGAGAGAAAAGGTATTCTCGATCTGGAGGCGAAAATTTCGGGACAAGATCGTAATCGCCGGAGCCGGTGCGGATTCCGATGTGTTTGAAAGTGAGGGTGAAGATGGATACATTGAAAGAGCGGTGAAGATGGCGAATATGGCGAAGGATCTGGGTGCCGATGCCCTTCTCATTTTTCCGCCGAAACCCTTCGAAGATCATGGAAAGAAGGTAATAAAGTATCACGAGGAGATATCGAGCGTGGAACTTCCAATGATCCTGTTCTACCTGTATCCCGAAGCGGGTGGTGTGGAATACGATTTCGAAATTTTGGAAAGACTTCTGGGAATGAAGTGGGTCATAGGTATAAAACTTGCGACTTTGTATTCCGTCGTGAAGATGCAGGACATCTCGAATTTCGTTGTGGAAAAATTTCCAAACAAAGTTCTTATAACTGGTGAGGATAGGATGTTCGGATACTCTTTGATCAGGGGAGCGAAATCCGCTCTGATAGGCTTGGGTTCTGTTCTGCCGAATATTCAGAGAGAAATGATGAACGCATACTTCGAAAAAGATTACGACAGATTTGTGAAGCTGATGATCACGGTCGATAAAATTGCGGAATCACTCTTCGTCGATCCGATGGAAGGGTACATAGAGAGGATAGAATACATGCTGTATCTGCTGGGAATCGTGTCGAGGAAAAATGTATTCGATCCTCACGGTCCGGGTATTCACGATGGTGATAAGGAAAGAATAAGGAAGGTTCTCGTGGAATTGGGTTATCTCTGAAATCTCGAAAGTATCTTCTCCTTGAGATACTTCTCCTCGTCCTCATCCTTCACGATGCCATCCAGCTTCGCCGAGAAGATCTCATCCATTATATCCCTCAAGATAGGTCCAGGTTTGAAACCATACTTCTTTATGAGTATATCCCCGTTGATCCTCTTCAACCTGACCTGTTTGAGTTTCACTAAGTAGTCTTTGAAGATCTCCCTTTTCTCATCATCGAGATAAGATGAAAGATAGGCGAATCCCTCGTAAGACACTCCCTTCGTTATCTTGTATATATCGGAATATTTCATCCCCTCACCGAAGAGATCGACGAACATGGGGGCAATCTTCCGTAGCTTGAGGAGCTCCTCGATCAGCTTCGATGGCAATCCATACCTCTGCTTTATTTTCAACATGTCTTCTTTCTCATGATACTCGAGGAATATGTACATCAAGGCGTAGAATTTTCTGAACTTTCCACACGAGTAATCCATCATCCAATCCGTTATCTTGAAGAGTCTCTCCACCTTTTCTTCCATCGTTTGGGTGTAATAAGTCTTTGGAAACAGATGGACGATGACGTTGAATTCCGCGAGTCTTTTCACCGCTTTGAATGGTTCCTTTTCATCCAAGATCTTCTCGAATTCCTCTCTCAATCTCAAACCAGTTACCTTCTCTATGTATCCCTCTTCCACCGCTTGACGCAGAAGTTCCTCCGTTCGCTCCTCGATCCTGAACCCATACCTCTGTTCGAATCTAACCGCCCTGAGTATTCTCGTCGGATCCTCGATGAAACTCAGATTGTAAAGAACCCTTATTATTCCATTCTCGAGATCCTTCCTGCATCCGAAGAAATCTATCAGGGTTCCAAAATCTCTGTTGTTCAATTTTATAGCCATGGCATTTATGCTGAAATCTCTTCTGTAAAGATCCCTCTTTATGTTGCTCATCTCGACCTTCGGAAGTTCCGCAGGTGCTTCATAATATTCCGTCCTTGCGGTTGCAACATCTATCCTGAGATCGTGATCCTTCAGATGAACTATCGCAGTTCCGAACCTTTCATGTATCACCACGACCGCATCGAAATAATCCTTCATCTTCTCCGCATACTCTACTCCGTTTCCTTCAACCACAACATCTATATCGTAATTCTCAACCCCGAGCAAAAGATCTCTCACGAATCCTCCCACGACGTAAACCGGCATTTCCAGTTCATCTCCCACGTTTCCGAGCAACCTCAATATGTTCAGAATCCTCTTCGGCAGTCTCTTCTTCATAATTTCTCTAACATCGTAGCTTTTCATCATCTCCTCCCTGACGAGGGGCCTGGCTCCAACTCTTCTCACCCCACCGATGTGCATACTTCTGAGTATGTCCGATTTGGTTATTATTCCAACCAGAACCCCGTTCTCTATGACTGGAATCTTTCCTATGTCGTTCTCCAACATGAGTCTTCTTATCTCGGATACAGGTGTCTCAGGTCCAACCGTCGTTATCTTGGTGGACATTATGGATTTTATGGGCCTTTTGCCGAGACCATGGTTCATCGCCTTATCGACGTCCCTCTTGGTCACCATACCGATGAGCTTGTTCCCTTCCACAACGGGCAGACCCGTGTATCCCGTCAACTCCATGATCCTGTTCACCTTGTATATGGGAACATCGGACGCGGTGACCTTGACCGGAAATGACATCAGATCCTTGGCTCTGAGAACGGGGGTGGTATGTTTTCTGAGTTTCTCGAGGACGAGATCAACCGCTTCCTCAACGTTCTTGACGTCGAGTCGAACCGATCCAGCCTTTCTGTGTCCACCGCCCCCGAGTTCGGAGAATGCGGAACCTATGTCCATCTCATCCAAGGATGTTCTACCTATGACGAATATTTTCTTTCCCAATCTGACGATGAGAATCAACGTTTCATAACCCGTTATTTCTTTCAACTTGCTCGCTATCACATTCAATCCTCCAATATACTTGTCCCGCTCAGCGCACGCGATGTAAACTTCGTATCCCATACAGTCGTAAACCTTCATATTTTCCATCATTTCATTCAGTATCTCCCTCTGTTCATGCGTTAAATCGAGACTGACGAAATCGTATATCAGATTCAAATTCGCTCCCCTCTCGAGTAGCCATGCCTGTGCCCTCAGATCATCCGGAGTGGTTGAAGAATACAGAAAATTACCCGTATCCTCGTATATAGCTATTGAAAGAAGCGTTGCAGTTATTGGATCCACCTCCACATTCTTTTCCATCATCTCCCTCACGAGTATGGTCGTCGTGGAACCTATATCCTCTATAAATTCCTCATCCGCCTTCAGATTTCTATCCTTTATGGATGGATGGTGATCGTATATCACTATCCTTTCCGCATATTTCAAAGCTTCCTTCAATTTCTTGCCCAGCCTCTCTTCATTCGATGTATCCACTATTATCATCTCATCCACATCTTTCGGATCGATCTCCGATTCTTTCTTGAAGGGGAAGTAATCCGAATGTATGCTCAAAAATTCTCTCAGATTCTTCTGAGGATTCCCTGAAAGAACTATCTCAAATTCCGGATGAAGTCTCTTGACCGCAACCGCGGAAGCGAAAGCGTCGAAATCCGGATTCCTATGTGGAGTCACTATCTTCATTCCCTCTTCCACCTCTTCAATTTTGAATGCAAGGTGCTCGGGCTTATTCCGAGGAGTCTCGCAGCTTCCCTCCTGTTTCCTTTGGTCAGCTCCAAAGTTTTCATTATGACCTGTTTCTCTATTTCCTCAAGATTAGTTCCAACCCTTATTTCCAAGGTTTCGAACCTCTCATTCCGAAGTCTCCCCAAGGAGGGAAAGTCATCCAAGTCGAGTGTATCCTTGGTCGAAAGTGCCAAGGCTGAATATATCATGTTCTTCAGTTCTCGAACATTTCCGGGGAAATCGTAAGACATCATAAAATCTATCACACGCTTGGTGATCCCTTTCACCTCAACTCCGAGTTCCTCCCTTCCCATCCTCAGGAAATGTTTCACGAGTAGGGGAATGTCCTCCTTTCTTTCCCTGAGAGGAGGAACACGCAATTTCACAACGTTTATCCTGTAGAAAAGATCCTCTCTGAATTTTCCCGCTTTGACCATCTCCTCAAGGTTCCTGTTCGTCGCAGCTATTATTCTGACATCCACCTTTTTGATCTTCGTAGAACCAAGTCTCTCTATTTCACCCGTTTCCATGACCCTCAAGAGCTTCACCTGTGTATCCTTTGGAAGTTCGGATATCTCATCGAGAAATAAAGTTCCTTCATCCGCCAACTCCATCTTTCCGGGTTTCGAGTTCTCCGCTCCCGTGAATGCCCCCTTCTCAAAACCGAAAAGTTCACTCTCGAAAAGATTCGCAGGAATGGCACCACAGTTTATGGCTACAAAACGCTTCCTACCGCTCAAATTGTGTATCGCCCTTGCGACGAGTTCCTTGCCGGAGCCACTCTCACCTTCTATGAGAACATTCACGTTTCTTCTGGATATCAGAGAGATCTTTTCTTTGAGCTCCCTCATGACCCTGCTTTCACCGATTATCTCCGAAAGACTCTTTTTCTCCTCGAGTTTCTCTCTCAACAGTTCGTATTCACTCTTGAGCCTTCTGACCTCGAGAGCCCTCTTGACCTCCGTTATCAAATGCTCCAAATCGAAGGGTTTTGGTATGAAGTTGTATGCTCCGAGTTTCACCGCGGTTATGGCGGTCTCTATATCACCATGAGCACTTATGACTATCAAACTTCCAGTCTTTTCGAGTATATCTTCCATTATTTCCAACCCGTTGACATCTGGCAGTTTCAGATCGAGTATGACCAGATCCGTCTCGTTCTCATTCACGAAATCCAGGGCTTTTCCACCCGTCATAACACCGTGAACATCGTAATTTTCCATCTTCAACGCATCTTTCAAAAGATCGAGCATGGTTGGATCATCTTCGACTATCAGGATCCTCTCCTTCAATCTTTCACCCCATGTTCACAAGATCAACATGGCATCACCAAAAGAAAAGAACCTGTATCTTCTCTTCACAGCCTCCTCATACGCCATCATTATGAATTCCCTTCCCGCGAAAGCTGAAACCAACAACAACAAGGTGGATCTTGGAAGGTGAAAATTCGTCACGAGAATGTCCACGAGCTTGAATTCAAAGGGTGGATAGATGAACAGATCCGTCCAACCAGAATACTCCTTCATCTCTTTCTGCCTCGCCATGGTTTCGAGGGTTCTAACGACGGTTGTTCCAACGGCAACTATCCTCCCATTGGAACTTTTGGTTTCTTCTATCATCTTCACCGTTTCCTTGGGAACTTTGCACCACTCCCTATCCATGACGTGATTCTCGACCTCTTCGACCGTTATCGGTCTGAACGTTCCAATACCCACATGCAGAGTTATCTCCGCTATTCTGATTCCCTTGGATCTCAACTTTCCCAGAAGTTCATGGGTGAAATGAAGCCCCGCGGTTGGAGATGCAACCGCACCACTTTCTTTGGCATACACAGTTTGATATCTACCCTCATCCTTCAGATCTTCGGTTATGTAAGGGGGAAGAGGTATCATACCAATTCTGTTTATCGTATTCCAGAATTTTTCACCTCTTTCGGAAAATTCCACAACCCTCGTTCCATCCCTCAACCTATCGATTATCACCGCTTCCATACCGTCGAACAAGACTCTGGTTCCGATTCTCAACTTCCTGCCAGGTTTCACCATGACTCTCCATTTTCCATCCCCCACTTCGTTGAGCAAGAGGATTTCAACCTTCGCCCCCGTCACCTTCCTTCCAATCAATCTCGCCGGGATTACCTTTGTGTTGTTCAAAACGAGAAGATCACCTGGAATCAAGTATTCGACAATGTTGTAAAAATGCCTGTGTTCGATCTTGCCGGTTCTCCTATCGAGAACCATCAATCTGGATTTGTCCCTCGGTTCGATGGGTTTCTGTGCGATCAATTCGCGGGGTAGATGGTAATCGAAGAGTTCAACCTTCAATTCTATCCCCTTTCTTCATGCGGGATCGGTATACACAGTGCTCAGCTATGGATTTTGGGCACAGATCACAGAGGGGATTTTGAGGCTTACAGATTTTCCTTCCAAATTCGACCATGGAACCATTTATCGGTCCCCACAGATCTTTCGGCAGAATCTTCATCAACTCTCTCTCCGTCTCCTCGGGTGTTCTCGTTCTGACGAGTCCAATCCTGTTGGATATCCTGTGAACATGTGTATCCACGGCAATCGCTGGCTTTTTGAAAGATACATGAAGGACTATGTTTGCCGTTTTTCTACCCACTCCGGGAAGTTGTAAAAGTTCATCGAGATCATTCGGAACCTCGCCACCGTATTCCTCAACTATCTTTCTCGCTATCTCCTTTATTCTTCTTGCCTTCTGTCTGAACATTCCGGATGGTTTTATGAGATCTTCCACCACTTTGATGTCGGCATCCATCAATTTTTCGGGTGTATCGAAGAGCTTGAACAACCTTTCCGCCGCTCTGGCTGTATTCTCATCCTTCGTTCTCTGACTCAACACGGTTTTTATCAAAACCCTGAAGGGATCTCGATCGGAATGTTCTCTGGGGAACCTCCTTACAATCTCCTTCGAAATTTCCACGGCGAGTTCATCGTTGTGTTTCCTTCCTCCTTCCATGCTCCGAGCCTCCTGGATATACCTTCCGGATCCCTCGCATACATCATGAGATCTTCCCGCGTTATGTAACCAGATTGGTAAGCTCTTACCAGTGCCTCATCGAAGGTTATCATTCCAAACTTTCCTCCCGTTTCCATGAGAGATTCGAGCTGATGGAGTTTGTTCTCTCTTATGAGATTCTTCACACCGGGTGTCCCTATCAATATCTCGACTATTGGAACGAACCCATGATTATCCTTCCTTGGGAGCAATCTCTGGTATATTATGGCGACGAGGGTGCTGGCTATCTGGAGAGCTATCTGCTTCTGTTGGTGTGCAGGGAAGATGTCTATGATTCTTTCAGGTGCAGTTGCAGCCGAGTTTGTATGTATGGTTGAGAGGACGAGATGGCCAGTTTCCGCGGCGGTCAGAGCTAATTCCATCGTTGCCATGTCCCTCATCTCACCGACAAATATGACATCTGGATCTTGTCTCAAGGCGTATTTCAAACCATCCGAGAAGCTTTTCGTATCTATTCCGAGTTCCCTCTGATGAATCAGCGAGAGTTTATTTTCAAATATGTACTCTATTGGATCCTCTATCGTGATTATGTGTGCTGGCCTCTCTGAATTTATTATATCTATCATCGCTGCGAGAGTGGTTGATTTCCCACTTCCGGTTGGTCCAGCAACGAGTATCAATCCTCTGTCCCTTCTCACGAAATCACCGAGGATACTGGGAAGGTTCAGCTCCTCGAGTGTTCTTATCTTCTTGGTTATTATCCTGAAGGCTGCCGCTATCGATCGTCTCTCGTAGTAAACATTCCCTCTCACCCTTATGATGTTGCCTATTCCGAAGGAAAAATCGTGCTCCAACCCCTTAGGTTTTATTCCAAGTTCACTCAGCAGAGCCATCAAACTTTCTTCAAGATCTTTGTTGTTGAATTCCGGAAACTCCTTGTATGGTTGAAGTTTTCCGAATATTCTGAACATCGGTGGGACACCGACCGAGAGATGGACATCGGAAGCGCCCATTCTGTAGGCAGTCATTATGAGTTTCTTGAGATCCACCACCAATTCAATCACCTTCTTTTATCTTCTCAGCAATGTAATTTTCCATCCAATCCAGATCGACCTCAGTTTGTTCTCCACTGTCCATATCCCTGAAAATGGCGATCTCCCTCGCGAGTTCCTCATCCCCCAGTATTATGCTGTACCTCGCATTTATCCTGTTGGCATGTTTCAGCTGATTTCTCAGATTTCTCCCCATGAGATCCATATCCACGGATATATCCTTCAACCTCAGATTTTCCGCCAGCTTCAATCCATACATTCTCGCCTTCTCACCGACGGTGGCTATGTATACCTGACATCTCGGAAGATCCTTTATCTTTATGTTCTCCTGTTTCAAAACGAGTATCAACCTTTCGAATCCCCCCGCAAATCCGACGGATGGGGTTGGCCTTCCTCCAAGTTCTTCCACGAGACCGTCGTATCTTCCACCACCTATGAGGGTATCCTGAGCTCCGAGGGACGAATGCTTTATTTCAAAGACGGTCCTCGTGTAATAATCAAGACCTCTGACGAGATGTCCATCGACGACGTAGTCTATACCGAGAGAATCGAGGTAAATTCGAAGCTTTTTGAAGTGTTCCGCACATTCATCGCAGAGATAATCCGTAGTTTCCGGTGCGGATTTCGCCAACTCCGCATCTATTTTACAGTCCAGAAGACGAAGTATGTTCGTGTTGAACCTTCTCTTGCAATCCTCGCACAGTTGATCATATTTGTCGGAGTAATACTTTCTCAAAGCAGATTTGTATTCCTTTCTACATTTTCCACAGCCTATGCTCCCTATTCTCAACTCGTAATCCCTCAATCCGACGGCATTCAGAAAATCGATGGCGAATTTTATCGTCTCAAAATCAGCCACCGGATCGCTCGAGCCAATCAGTTCCACACCATACTGATGAAACTGCCTCATGCGACCCGCCTGGGGTTTCTCGTATCTGAAGATGGGACCCATGTAGTAGAACTTCTTTGGAAGCCCTCCGGTGGATAGATCATTTTCCAGGAAAGCTCTTATAACTGGAGCTGTTCCCTCCGGTCTCAGAGTTATCGATCTCCCACCTCTGTCTTCGAAGGTGTACATCTGCTTCTGGACAACATCCGTTTCCTTTCCAACACCCCGTATGAATAGTTCTGTCGCCTCAAATATGGGTGTCCTCATCTCGGAATAGTTGTATCTGCGAGCAATCTCCCTGAAAATCCTCTCTATGTGATACCAGTATTTCAACTCGTCGTTGAATATATCATTGGTCCCCTTTATCCTCTTGACGAGTATATGACTCACTTATCATCCCCTCTCCATCTCAATTTTGGTTTCCTCACAGCTCTCACTTCATCCAGCCTTCCCACCGGGGTTTTCGTTGGTGCATTTTTCAGAAGATTGGGATCACTCTTCGCTTCCTCCACGATCTTCTTCAAAGCTTCGATGAAATTATCCAGTGTTTCCTTCGTTTCCGTCTCGGTCGGTTCTATCATTATAGCCTCATGAACTATGAGTGGGAAGTAAATTGTTGGCGGATGAAATCCGTAATCCATCAGTCTTTTGGCAAGATCGATCGTTTTCACACCGTATTTTTTCAATTCTTCTCCACTCGCAACGAACTCGTGCATACAGAAATCGTTGTATGGGATCTTCAGAAATTCCGATATTTTCTTCCTCATATAATTCGCGTTGAGAACGGATAGCTCCGCCACCTTCTTTAAACCTTCTTCTCCCATGAAATCTACGTATGCGAGTGCCTTCACCATGACGATGAAATTCCCATGGAAGGATCTGACCCTTCCGATCGACTTTGGAAGATCGTAGTTCAGATAGAACCGTCCATTCTTGAAATCAACAATCGGAACTGGGAGAAAATCCCTCAACTTCTCCTTCACCCCAACGGGACCGGCTCCCGGCCCTCCCATCCCGTGGGGAGTTGAAAATGTTTTGTGAAGGTTCAGGTGAACCACATCGAATCCCATATCCCCTGGTTTTATTCTTCCAAGGATGGCGTTCAGATTGGCACCATCATAGTACAGGAGAGCCCCAGCATCGTGCACCAGGTCCGCTATTTTCTCTATCTCCTTCTCATACAATCCGAGTGTATTTGGATTCGTGAGCATCAGTGCAGCAACTTCATCGTTGAGTTTACTTTTCAACTCCGCGAGATCCACCCTTCCATCCTTTCCAGATTTCAGTTCCACCACTTCGAAACCACACATGGCGGAACTCGCGGGATTAGTTCCATGGGCTGAATCTGGAATGAGAACTTTTTTCCTCTTGAAATCTCCCCTGTCTTCATGATACTTCTTTATGATCAGCATGCCGGTGAATTCTCCGTGCGCCCCAGCCGAGGGTTGAAGCGTGAAGTGATCCATTCCTGTTATTTTCTTCAACTTTTCCTGAAGTTCATACATGATTCTCAGTGCACCTTGAACGGATTCCTCCGGTTGATAAGGATGTATGAAGGTGAAACCTTCAAACCTTGAAATGATCTCGTTCATCTTCGGATTGTATTTCATCGTGCACGAGCCGAGCGGGTAGAACCCCACATCGATCGAGTAGTTCATCCTGGAAAGGTTGGTGTAGTGTCTCACAACCTCAGGTTCACTCAACTTTGGAAGATTCAGAGGGGTAGATCTGATGAACTTTTTCGGTATCATCTCATCCAGATCTCTCTTCGGGAAACCAGAGGAAGGAACGGAACTTCCCCGTCTTCCATCCACACTCTTTTCAAAGACTGTCCGTACTCTTCCCATTTTTATTTCATCCCCTTCATCACTTCTATGAGTGCCTCGATATCATCAGAACGGGTCAACTCGGTCGCGCAGAAGAGACCAACTCCCCTCAATTCGGGATAGAACTTCCCCAAATCGAGAGGACCCAAGATCCTATTTTTCAACAATTCTCGATTCAATTTATCCAGGTTATGACATTCCACCGCGAATTCGTTGAAAAACGGTGAATCGAATTTCCGGTTGTATCCAGCATTCTCTATTCTCTCGAGGAGGTAGTGTGCGTTGATGACGGAATTTTCGGCTACTTTCCTCAATCCATCGCTTCCAAGCAAAGATAGGTATATCGCAGCCATGACCGCGTTATGTGCGTGGTTTGAACATATGTTCGATGTTGCCTTTTCTCTTCTTATATGTTGTTCGCGTGTTTGAAATGTCATCACATACCCGGTGTTCCCGGATGTATCCACCGTTTCACCGATCAACCTTCCCGGCATCTTTCTCAGAAACTTCTCTCTGGTGGCGAAGAAACCGAAACCTGGCCCACCAAAGTTCGGTGTGTTTCCCAAAGGTTGTCCCTCTCCAACCACTATATCCGCACCGAAGCTTCCGGGAGGCTCGAGAATGGAAAGCGCGATTGGGTTGGAAACGACGATCAAGATGACATTCCCTTTCTCCTTCACCTTTTTTCCGATCCTCTCGATGTCTTCCAACACACCGAAGAAATTGGGATATTGAAGAACAACGGATGAAGTTTCATCATCCATGGATTCAAACAACTCGTTGAAGTTAACCATCCCGGATCCTTCATCGTAGTTGATCTCCCGTATCCGAATTCCCAAACCTTGGGAATACGTTTTGACAACATCCCTGTATTCCGGATGAACAGTTTTTGAGATGATGACCTTCTTTTTTTGATTCAATCTGTATCCCATGAGAACCGCTTCCGCAAGTGCGGATGCTCCATCGTACATGGAGGAATTCGAAACTTCCATTCCCGTCAACTCACATATCATGGTTTGATACTCGAACAACGCTTGTAAAGTTCCCTGAGATATCTCCGGTTGGTATGGAGTGTATGCGGTTAAAAATTCCCCCCTGTTTGCAATCTCAAGAAGTGCAGAAGGAATGAAGTGATTGTAAATCCCTCCTCCCATGAAGATGGCTCCGAAGTGAAAATCCATATTCTCATCTGCCAACTTCTCAAATTTTTTCAGAATCTCCCATTCGTTCATTCCCCTGTCGAGTTTTAGAATCGCCGTGCCTTTCTTACCGGTTGCCAATTCGAACAATTCGTCGATCGAGGAAACACCGATCTCATCCAGCATGGTTTTGATCTCTTCATCGGTGTGAGGGATGTATGATCTGTAGGATTGTTCATCGCCCATATTCATTCCCCCTGGGAACAGAATTTTTCGTATTCTTCCTCCGTCATCAGCTCATCCAGTTCGGATGGATTCGATAATTCCATCTTTGCTATCCATCCTTCACCCTCCGCATCTTTGTTGATCTTCTCCGGTTGAGAATCCAAATCCACGTTGACCTCGACAACCTTGCCACTCACCGGAGCGTAAACATCCGACGCGGATTTTACAGACTCAACGGTGCAGAGAACCTCACCCTTTCTCAGCTCCTTTCCTATCTCTGGAAGTTCGACGAAAACTATATCTCCGAGCTGATCCTGTGCATAATTTGTTATTCCAACTCTTCCGACTTTTCCATCAACTTCAATCCATTCATGGGTTCTCGTGTATCTCTTCACATTATCCCCCCCTCTTTTTATCCAAAATGCTTCAGGAGAAATTTTATGTACGCCTTGCTCTTCATCTTTCGAAACAGCGGATCACTTCTTTTCAACCTGTGAAGGACCGATATCTTGAGTTCGCAGTACAAAAATGGTTCCAAGAGTCCAAGAATACCGGTTCTGTCGTTCGTGAATCCCGTGGGAGCCAAGAGGGAATACAGGACATTACCTCTCGATGGTGTCGCCACGAACATGAGGAAATAATTATCCTGAACGATGGGCCATAGGATGGACAGAATATCATCTTCATCCATCTCTTCGTTCAAGAATATGGTTACAATCGACGTGTTCATGTAGAAAGCTAATCGAAAGATCTCGAGATTCTCGAGATCCAGTTGACTGGATAGAAAAATTTTCAGACCCTTTATCGGCTCGAAGATGAAGGATTCAACCGGGTTGTTCTTCGATTCCCTCGATCCAACCAGATCCCCATTCTTGTAAAGCTCTATTCTTCCATCGTTTTCCCTAACCACCATGCAATCCTTCGGAGGCGGAAAAGATGAACGGGTATATATGAGGAGATCCACATTTCCAAATTCCTCCAAGAGAAGAGGTGATCCTGCCAAGAAACGCACCAAATCAGCTCCCCATACTTTTCAGTAATTCGTTCACCCTCTTCATTATTCTCGATTTCCTTCGAGCAGCTTGATTCGGATGTATCGCCCCTTTCTGTGCCGCCTTGTCTATCGCGGATATGGTTTCCGGAAGAAGTTCCTTCACCTTCTCCACATCCTTCATCTCTATGAACTTCCTCATCTTCTTGATCAAATTCTTGAACCTGCCCTTGTAGTACTTGTTCCTTTCCCTTCTCCTCTCGCTCGTCTTGACCCTCTTCTTGGCTGACTTTATGTTCGGCACCTGATCAACCTCCTTTTGTGAAAATTTCCCGCAGTATTTTACCAGTTTATAATTTCGCGTTCAACGTTCGAAATTTCTTTCCTCTTTCAATTCAATGATACCATCCTTCAGGTGATTACCAAAATTCCATCGAACAAATGGCACTTTAAGTTCACTTGCTGCCAACTATCTCCAGAAAGAACTCTCTATAACTGCTGTATCTACTCTCTGGAATGATCTTTCCAACCGCTTCTTTGACTGCACAGCCGGGTTCATCTATGTGAACACAATCTGAGAATTCGCACGCTCCAACTTCCTTGAACTCCGGGAAGTATTCCTTCAGTTCCCTCGGATCTATCGATGATATATCGAGGTTGGCGAATCCAGGTGTATCCGCAACGTAACCTCCAAAGCTGAATCTGAGGAGTTCGGTGAAGGTTGTGGTGTGTCTTCCCCTCCTCAACTTTTTCGATAGCTCTCCCGTCTTCAACCTCATTCCCGGCGATATGGCGTTCAAAAGGCTACTCTTTCCCACACCGGAAATCCCAGCCATGGTGGATACCTTCCCCTTCAGAATATCGATAAGTTCCTTCAACCCGTCTCCCCTCTTGGCACTCGTTAGAAGAACCTCGTAGTATCTGGAGTATATTTCCACCAGCTCATCGAGTCTTTTCATGTCTTCAGCGTTGAGAAGATCGATCTTGTTGAAAATTATGACCACATCAAGTCCGGATTTTTCAACCAACACCAAGAATCTGTCGATCATTCTCGGTGGTATATCCGGATCCTTCAAAGTTGTCACGAGAATGACCTGATCGACGTTGGCTATTTTTGGTTTCTCAAGCACGTTCTTCCTCGGAAGTATGTT